>Ga0256841_1000030_pt1 | contig 170416 bp, 142 predicted proteins | sample 356308metaG_FD_185971 | JGI IMG/M metagenome (GOLD analysis project Ga0256841, IMG submission 185971) | Hydrothermal vent microbial communities from Mid Atlantic Ridge, Atlantic Ocean - 356-308 | ecosystem: Environmental > Aquatic > Marine > Hydrothermal vents | place: Atlantic Ocean: Mid...
GAGGTGGAGCTGATCACGCCGGTGGCGATGGACAAGGGGTTGCGGTTTGCGATCCGGGAAGGCGGCCGGACGGTGGGCGCCGGCACCGTCACCGAGATCATCGAGTAGCGGTGACGGCGCCACGGAGACCGCCTGTTGCGGCAGAGCCCTGTGCTTGCAGTACACTATAGAAGAAACAGCCCGCGATTGTGCAGGGGCGTAGGTTTAACGGTAGACCAGCGGTCTCCAAAACCGCGAGTGGGGGTTCGAATCCCTCCGCCCCTGCCAGCGCCTCCTGTAGCCGATCGGTTTCTCCGGCGGATCAAGCAGAGCGACAGAGGGTTTCATGGGATCTGAGAGTGTTGCCCGGCAGATCACGCAGTGGCCTGCCCGGCTGAAGGCGTACATTGAGGAGTTGCGCACCGAAATGCGCCGCGTGACGTGGCCGACCTGGCCCCAGGTCCGGGCGACGACGCTGGTGGTGATCGCCACCGTTTTCGCGTTCGCCGCTTATTTCGCGCTGGTGGATTTCGTCCTCGGCCGGGCGATCGGAAAAGTATTCGACACGTTCACCCGCTAGTCGGGGGAGGGGATGGCGCACCGGGCGGCGCGCGATCCGGGAGCCAGAGAGTCATGGAAGATCAGGAAAAGCTGAATCCGGGCACCGCTTCGGAACGCGAGGGCGAGGCTGCCGAGCAGCCCGGCGCCGAAACGGAAGCGGCGTCCCAATCACCGGAGGCGCCTGTCTCTGGGGAGGGGAGCCCCGGGGAGAGCCGCGCTCCGGAAGCCGGGGCTGAGGCGGGAACCCCGGCCGGTGAAGGGGCCGAGGTAGCCGGCGAGGAAGCCGTCGCTCCGGAAGCGATGCCGGAGGGGCCAAGGGCCGATTCCGCCGAGGAAGCGGCCGTTCCAGTCGAGCCTGACGCCGAACATCCCGCCGGGACCGGTGAGGAGGCGGCGGCGCCGGAAGAAGGTGCGGAGGCTGCGCCGGAGGCCGCCGGAAAAAGCGAGGAGCCCACAGGGGAAGAGGCGGAGGAAGCGCCCGCCCCGGAGGTGGACGAGAATCCCAACATGAAGTGGTACATCGTCCACACCTACTCGGGCTTCGAGCAGAAGGTGGCCGACTCACTGCGCAGCCGCGCCGAAGCCTTCGGGTTCGCTGACAAGATCGGGAAGATCCTGATACCGACCGAGGAAGTCGTCGAGATGCGGGGCGGCAAGAAAGTGACCAGCAAGCGGCTTTTGTACCCCGGCTACGTGCTGGTTCAGATGGAGATGAACGACGACCTCTGGCACCAGGTGAAGGCGACGCCGCGGGTGACCGGGTTCGTGGGTGGCGGCACGCGGCCGGTGCCGTTGAGCGCCGAGGAAGTCAATCAGATCCTTTACCGCCAGGCATCGTCCGCCGAGCGGCCGCGGCCGAAGCTGACCTACGAGAAGGGCGAAATGGTCCGCATCATCGACGGGCCGTTCACGAACTTCCAGGGCAAGGTGGAGGAGGTCAATAGCGAGCGGGACACCCTGCGGGTGCTGGTGACGATCTTCGGGCGCGCCACCCCGGTAGAGCTCGAGTTCCTCCAGGTGGAAAAGATTACGTAGCGGCGGCAGGGATTCCCGGGCCGGCCGTTGCCGGAATGGCCGGGTGGATCGCGCGCTGCTCTCAGTTCGAGGTTGAGATGGCAAAGAAGGTTATCGGACAGGTGAAGCTTCAGATTCCCGCCGGCAAGGCGACGCCGGCTCCTCCGGTGGGGACGGCTCTCGGTCCGCAAGGCGTCAACATCATGGAGTTCTGCAAGGCGTTCAATGCCAAGACGTCGGGCAAGGACCAGGAAGGGCTGATCATCCCGGTGGTGATCACCATCTATCAGGACCGCTCCTTCACCTTCATCACCAAGACGCCGCCGGTGCCGGTGCTGATCAAGCGGGCGTGCAATCTCGCCAAAGGGTCGCCTGAGCCGAACAAGAACAAGGTCGGCAAGATCACCCTGAAGCAGATCGAGGAGATCGCCAAGATCAAGATGCCGGACCTGAACTGCTTCACCGTGGAGGCGGCGGTGAAATGCGTGAAGGGCACTGCCGCGAGCATGGGCGTGGAGATCGAGGAGTGACCGCGGCTCCGGGGTTGGCACGGAATTTGCTAGGATAGGAAAGATTCCACTTCGCGGGGACGACCCGCTGGGAGGCCGAAGCCGGCGCTAGAGGCGCCGGCGGAAGCCGTTCGCACCAGGAACAGTCATGGCTCACAAGACGGGGAAGAAATACAGGGCTGCTGCGGCCCAGGTTGAGAAACGGCCTTATAGCCTGGAGGAGGCGGTCGCCCTGGTTCAGAAAATCAAGTTCGCCAATTTCGACGAGACGGTTGAGGTCCACATGCGCCTGGGGGTGAACCCGAAGCACGCAGACCAGATGGTCCGGGGCACGGTGGTGCTGCCCCACGGCCTGGGCAAGACCAAGCGGGTTCTGGTGATCACCTCCGGCGAGAAACTCCGGGAAGCGGAAGAAGCCGGGGCGGACTTCGTCGGCGGCGAGGACATGGTGACCAAGATCCAGAAAGAAGGCTGGCTCGACTTCGACGCCGTAGTCGCTTCGCCGGACATGATGCGTCTGGTAGGCCGCCTGGGCAGGATCCTCGGCCCCCGGGGCCTGATGCCGAATCCAAAGACGGGAACGGTGACCATGGAGGTGGCCCAGGCGGTGAAAGAGGTGAAAGCGGGCAAGGTGGAATTCCGCGTGGACCGAACGGGCGCGATTCACGCCCCGGTGGGGAAGGTCAGCTTCCCGGCGGAGAAGCTGGTGGAGAACGCCAGCACGCTGATCCAGGCGATCGTCCGCGCGAAACCGGCGGCGGCGAAGGGCCGGTATGTCCGGAGCGCCACGATCTGCTCCAGCATGGGGCCGGGCGTGCCCCTGGACACGGCTCCGATGAACGTCCGGATGGCCTAGCAGGGGGCTGAGAGGTCCCCCTACCTCACCGGAGAGCAAGGGAAGATTTGCCATGAAGACGAGAGAAGAAAAGAAGCGGGAGGTCGAGGCGCTCCACAAAGTCCTCGAGACGATGCCGAACGTCTTCGTGACCGGTTTCGAGAAGATCGCGGTCGAGGAGGATTTCCAGCTTCGCAAGGCCGTTCGCGAGGCGGGCGGAACCTATCGCGTGATCAAGAACCGTCTGGCGGCGAACGCGGCCAAGGGGACGCCGGTGGAGCAGGTGCTCACGGGCCTGGTGGGCATGACTTCGCTCGCCTACACCGACAAAGACCCGGTCGCCTTGGCCAAGGCGCTCAAGAACTACGCCAGAGAGCATCCCACGTTCACCTTCAAAGCCGGTGTGGTGGAAGGCCGGGTGGTGGAGGCGTCCGAGATCGACCAGTTGGCTGAGATGCCGTCACGGGACGAGATGTTCGCGCGGCTGCTGTTCCTGATCCAGGCTCCGGCGACGCATCTGGCCCGGGCGATCAGCGGCGTGGGACGGAACCTGGCCGTGGTCCTCGACCAGGCCTCGAAGGAAGGCAAGTTCGCTTCCTGAGGCTGGCCGGAGCCGGGCGAACACAAAGATTCTAAAGGGACTTAGGAGTACAGAGAAAGATGGCGGACATCAACGCAATTGCTGAACAAATTCAGGGTTTGACGCTGCTCGAAGCCAGCGAGCTGGTCAAGATTCTCGAGGAGAAGCTTGGCGTGTCGGCGGCCGCCGCGGCGGTGGCGGTCGCGGCGCCGGCGGCGGCCGGGGCGGCGGCGGAAGCGGCGGAAGAGAAGACGGAATTCGACGTCATCCTGTCGGCCGTCGGCCCGAAGAAGATCAACGTGATCAAGGCGGTCCGCGAGGTGACCAGCCTCGGGTTGAAAGAGGCCAAGGATCTGGTGGACAGCGCTCCGAAGGCGATCAAGGAAGGCGTCAGCAAGGAAGAGGCCGAAGAGATCAAGAAGAAGTTCGAGGAAGCAGGCGCAACGATCGAGATCAATTAGGAGGCGTCGGCGGCGATTGGCGGTACGGCGTCCGGATAGTTGCCGGCGGAGGCGGGGATCGTCGTTTGACGCTGGGAACGGCGTTTGCTACACTGAAGCTGGAGCCGACTAGTGTCGGAACCGAGATTCGCGCTTGTGAACCTCTCTTCCTGCGTACTTTTTTGTGACCTGCTGGACTTTGCAGCCGGGGGAGAACTGCGCGCCCACATCCCACCTGATATCGGTCCCCCTTGCCGGTCCGTGCGTCCCCGTTCCGGGTTCCTCGTCGCCGGCCCGGAAGAGGGCGTTCCGGCCGGCGGCTCCGGCGCCGATTCTCTGCCGCTGCCGGCGGGAGCCTCACGGCGTTCCCCGGCGTGGCCGGAATGGAGTGAACCGGCTGGCGTGGCCGGATGCGGTACCGGCATGAGGAGGCTGCCGGGACCGCGTTCTCTCGAGGGCATCCACTATCGTGAGTTCCTTTCCGGGAGCAGGAACTAGGCCCGAGCCTCATTTGGTTCTAGGAGTGCATCATGGATAAGCCAACAGCTTCTTCTGGCGCCCGCAAGCGGGTGGATTTTTCCAGCATCAAGACCTCGATTCCCATTCCCAACCTGATCGAGGTGCAGAAGAAGTCTTACGAGCGTTTCCTGCAGATGGACCGTTTGCCCAGCGAGCGTGAGGACACGGGTCTGCAAAGCGTCTTTACCTCGGTTTTCCCGATCGAGGACTTTCGTGGCTTGAGCCGGCTGGAATTCGTCGACTATTCGATTGGCAACTGGGAGTGCAAGTGCGGAAACCTCAAGGGGCTGCATCACCTGCGATCGACGTGCACGCACTGTGGCGCCACCATCCGGACGGATCCATACCAGGCCGGTGACGTCCTGTGTGAGGCGTGCGGCAAGTTCAATCGTAACATCGTCACGTTCTGTCACCGCTGCGGGGATCCGGTCAGCCTGCAATTGAAGTACGACCGCGCCGAGTGCGAGGAGCGCGGCATGAACTACGCCGCGCCCTTGAAGGTCACGATCCGCTTGACGGTCTTTGACAAAGAGGGCGACTCCGAGGAGCGCACGATCCGCGACATCAAGGAGCAAGAGGTTTTCTTCGGCGAGATCCCGCTCATGACGGAGAACGGGACCTTCATCATCAACGGCACCGAGCGGGTGATCGTCTCGCAACTGCACCGTTCTCCGGGCGTCTTCTACGAACGCAACCCGGCTCAGAACAACTATTTCCTCGGCAAGATCATCCCCTATCGCGGCAGTTGGGTCGAGTTCGAGTACGACAACAAGAATCTGCTGTATGTCCGCATCGACCGGAAACGCAAGTTCTATGGGACGGTCTTCTTGAGGGCCTTGGGGCTCAACTCGGATTCCGACATCCTCCGAGCGTTCTACCGGGTCTCGCGGGTGAAGCTCGACGGGGCCAAGGTCCATTGGCAGGTGACGCCGATGCTGCGGGGCCTCCGGCTCTCTGTCGAGGTGAAATCGCCGTCGGGCAAGGTGATCGTCCCGCAGGGCCGGAAGGTCACCGGCACGCTGATGCGCGAGCTCAACAAGGCCGGCGTCGAGTACGTCGAGGTGGAGCCGAACGATCTCGAAGGCGCTTACGCCGCCGGCGACGTCATCGACCGGGAGACCGGCGAAGTGCTGGCGGAAGCGAACCAGCAGTTGACGGAGGTCCACTTCAGCCGCTTCATCGAAGCCGGGGTCGCCGAACTGGAGGTCTTCTTCCCGGACCGCGACGAGGTGGGCAACGTCATCTCGACGACGCTCGCCAAGGACGCCGTGCGGAGCCGCGAGGAGGCCCTGCTCGAGATCTACCGCAAACTGCGGCCGGGAGACCCGCCCACTTTGGAGACGGCCACGCAATTGTTCGAGGGAATGTTCTTCGACGCGCGCAAATACGACTTCTCCCGGGTCGGCCGCATGAAGTTCAACATCAAGCTGTACGGCGACGCCGAGTACGCTCCGGAGGCGTGGAAACAGAACCCGGAGAACGCCGGCAAGAACCCACTCGACCGCCGGACGCTCGATCAGCAGGACTTCATCGACGCCATCAACTACCTGCTGAAGCTCCGCCGCGGCATCGGCAGCGTCGATGACATCGACCATTTGGGCAACCGCCGCGTCCGCGCCGTGGGAGAACTTCTGGAGAACCAGTTCCGCATCGGACTGGTCCGGATGGAGCGGGCGATCAAGGAAAAGATGTCGGTTTACCAGGAGATGTCCACGGCCATGCCGCATGACCTGGTGAACGCCAAGCCGGTGATGGCCGCCATCCGGGAGTTCTTCGGTTCCAGCCAGCTCTCACAGTTCATGGACCAGACAAACCCCTTGTCGGAGATCACCCACAAGCGGCGTTTGTCGGCCCTCGGGCCCGGCGGCTTGTCCCGCGAGCGGGCGGGTTTCGAGGTCCGCGACGTGCACCCGACGCATTACGGCCGCATCTGCCCGATCGAGACGCCGGAGGGGCCGAACATCGGTCTGATCTCGTCGCTTTCCTGTTTTGCCCGGATCAACGAGTACGGTTTCATCGAAAGCCCGTATCGGAAGGTGAGGGACGGAGTGGTGATTGACGAGGTCGAGATCACCAACCCGGGCGACACCGACCTGAAGGTCGGCCAGATCCTGACGTTGGAGGAAGTCGAGAAGATCAACAAGGGGCTTCCGGCGGGCAAGCAGCCGGCCGACTACGAGGCGCACTGCGAGTATCTTTCGGCATGGGAGGAAGACCAGTACGTCATCGCCCAGGCCAATGTACCCATGGAGGGCAACCGCATCGCCCGGGAACTGGTGAACGCGCGCCAGGCGGGCAACTTCGCTCTGCGCCACCGCGAAGAGATCCAGTTCATGGACGTCAGCCCCAAGCAGCTCGTCTCGGTGGCGGCGAGCCTGATCCCGTTTCTCGAAAACGACGACGCCAACCGCGCGCTGATGGGCTCGAACATGCAGCGGCAGGCGGTGCCTCTGCTGCGGGCCGAGGCCCCGCTGGTGGGCACCGGCATGGAAGCGGTGACGGCCCGTGACTCGGGGGCGGTGGTCATCTGCAAACGCTCCGGCGTCGTAGACTCGGTCGATTCCCAGCGGATCATCGTTCGCGTGGAAGGGGGCGTCCACGAAGGGCAGCTCTCGCGCGAGGTCGGCGCCGACATCTACCCGCTGACCAAGTTCAAACGCTCCAACCAGAACACTTGCATCAATCAGAAGCCGATCGTCAAAGTCGGCCAGCGGGTGAAAAAGGGCGAGGTGCTGGCCGACGGGCCTTCCACCGATCAGGGCGAGCTGGCGCTCGGCCGTAACGTCCTCGTCGCCTTCATGCCGTGGCGCGGGTACAACTACGAGGACGCCATTGTCGTCAGCGAGAAGCTGGTTCGGGACGACTATTACACCTCGATCCACATTGAGGAATTCGAGATCGAAGCCCGGGACACCAAACTGGGCCCCGAAGAAATCACCCGGGACATTCCCAATATCGCCGAGGCCTTCCTCAGGAACCTGGACGAGAGCGGCATCATTCGCATCGGCGCCACCGTGAAGCCCGGTGACATCCTCGTCGGCAAGGTGACGCCGAAGGGCGAGACGCAACTCACCCCCGAGGAGAAGCTGCTTCGCGCCATCTTCGGCGAGAAGGCCGGCGATGTCAAGGATGCTTCGCTCTACTGCCCGCCGGGCATCGAGGGCACCGTCGTGGATTGCAAGGTCTTCTCGCGCAAAGGCGCCGAACTCGACGAAAGGTCCCGCTCGATCCTCGAGGCGCAGATTGAAAACCTGTACCGCAACCTCGAAGACGAAAAGCGGATTCTCAACGACGAGCGCGCCAAGCGGCTGACCACGTTGCTCGGCGGCAAGGTGCTCACCGCCGACCTGCACGACGAGAAGACCAACAAGCGGCTGGTCTCCAAAGGCACCGAGCTGACCCGCGGGATCATCGAAAAGCTCCGTGGCCGGGACCTGAAGCGGATGAAGTTCAAGGACAAGGATCCACGTCTGAACGAGCAGATCGACGAGATCGAGGAGATGACCTCGCGGCAGATCGCGGTGCTCGAGAAGATCACGGAAGAGAAGATCGCCAAGCTCCGCAAAGGCGACGAACTGCCGCCGGGCGTGATCAAGATGGTCAAGGTCTACATCGCCATGAAGCGCAAGCTGTCGGTCGGCGACAAGATGGCCGGCCGGCACGGCAACAAGGGCGTAATCGCGAGGATCGTTCCCATCGAGGACATGCCGCACCTGCCCGACGGCACGCCGGTGGAGATCGTGCTGAATCCCCTGGGCGTTCCTTCGCGCATGAATGTCGGCCAGATCCTCGAGACGCACCTGGGCTGGGCGGCGAAGGCCTTGGGACTCTATTTCGCCACGCCCGTTTTCGACGGCGCCCGGGAGGGGGACATCAAGGAGTACTTGCGCAAGGCCGGGCTGCCGGAATCGGGCAAGACGACGCTGATCGACGGCATGACCGGCCTGCCTTTCGAGCAGCCGGTGACCGTCGGCTATATTTACATGCTCAAGCTTTCGCACCTGGTGGACGACAAGATCCACGCCCGCTCGATCGGCCCTTACTCGCTGATCACCCAGCAGCCGCTAGGGGGCAAGGCTCAGTTCGGCGGACAGCGCTTCGGTGAAATGGAGGTCTGGGCGCTGGAGGCCTACGGAGCGGCGTACGTCTTGCAAGAACTGCTGACCGCAAAATCCGACGACGTCTATGGCCGCGCGAAGATCTACGAGGCCATTGTGAAGGGCGAGGCGGCTGCTGAGCCGGGGGTGCCGGAATCATTCAACGTGCTCATCCGCGAGCTGCAGTCGCTCTGCCTGGATGTGGAGTTGATGAAGAAGCCCCGCGAGATCGCCGATACGGCGCTGGCCGCGGACTAGGGAACCGGGAAGGAGGTCACCTTGTATCGATCCTCACCGTACGACAGGGCTAACATGATCGCCGATTTCGATTCGATCCGGATCTCTCTGGCGTCGCCGGAGAAGATCCGGAGCTGGTCGCACGGCGAAGTCACCAAACCGGAAACCATCAACTACCGGACCTTCAAACCGGAGAAGGACGGGTTGTTTTGCGCCCGAATCTTCGGCCCCATCGCCGACTGGGAGTGCTTGTGCGGCAAATACAAGCGGATGAAGCACCGCGGGGTCATCTGCGACAAGTGCGGCGTCGAGGTGACCTTGAGCCGGGTCCGCCGCGAACGCCTGGGACACATCGAGCTGGCTACGCCTTGTTCTCACGTCTGGTTCTTCAAAGGGCTGCCGAGCCGCATCGGCTACCTCTTGGACATCACGCTCCGGGAGCTGGAGCGGGTGCTCTACTTCGAAGCCTATGTGGTGGTCGATCCCGGCGAAGTGCCGGGCCTGCACAAGGGTGAGGTCATCAGCGACGAACGCAAACGGCAGCTCGAGCAGGAGTACCCGGACAAGTTCGTCGCCATGATGGGCGCCGAGGGGATCAAGGAACTCCTGCGGAAAGTGGACGTCGAGGAGTTGTCGATCGAGATCCGCGAGGCGATGAAGACCGAGACTTCGCAGCAGAAGAAGGTCAAGTACGCCAAGCGGCTGCGGGTGGTCGAGTCGTTCCGCAAGTCGGGCAACAAGCCGGAGTGGATGATCCTCGACGTGCTGCCCGTCATCCCGCCGGAGCTGCGCCCACTCGTGCCGCTGGACGGCGGGCGGTTCGCCACCTCGGATCTGAACGACCTCTACCGCCGGGTGATCAACCGCAACAACCGTCTCAAGAAGTTGATCGAGCTGCACGCGCCGGACGTGATCGTTCGCAACGAGAAGCGGATGTTGCAGGAGGCCGTGGACGCGCTGTTCGACAACGGCCGCCGGGGCCGGGTGCTCCGGGGCGCCAACAACCGTCCGCTGAAGTCGCTCTCGGACACCCTCAAGGGCAAGCAGGGACGCTTCCGGCAGAACCTGCTCGGCAAGCGCGTAGACTACTCCGGCCGGTCGGTCATCGTCGTCGGCCCGGAACTCAAGCTGCACCAGTGCGGCCTGCCGAAGAAAATGGCGCTCGAGCTGTTCAAGCCGTTCATCTACCACCGGTTGGAGCAGCGCGGCCACTGCACCACCATCAAACAGGCCAAAGAGCTCGTCGAGCAGCAGGACCCGGTGGTCTGGGACATCCTCGAAGAGGTCATCCGCGACCATCCCATCCTACTGAATCGCGCCCCGACGCTGCACCGCCTCGGCATCCAGGCGTTTCAGCCGGTACTCGTCGAGGGCAAGGCGATCCGAATCCACCCGCTGGTCTGCACGGCCTTCAACGCCGACTTCGACGGCGACCAGATGGCGGTGCACATCCCGCTTTCGCCGGAAGCCCAGATCGAGTCGGCGACCCTGATGCTTTCCTCGCACAACATCCTTTCGCCGGCCCACGGCGCCCCCATCGCCGTGCCGACGCAAGACATGGTGCTGGGTCTCTACTACCTGACCAAGGCGAAGCCCGGCGCCAAGGGCGAGGGCCGCACGTTCGCCTCGCCCGAAGAGGCGCTGATCGCTCTGGAAATGGGCGAGGTGGAGAGCCTGACGCCGGTGCGGCTCCGTTACACCGGGAAGGTGATCGACCTCGAGAAGGCCTTCGACGATCAGGACATCCTGCATACCGAGCCGGTCGAGTATGTCAAGCAGTACATGGACACTACGGTCGGCCGGGTGATTCTCAACGACGTCCTCCCGCCGGAGATGCCGTTCATCAACGGTCTGCTCAAGAAGAAGGGACTCGGCCAGCTCGTGCAGTACTGTTACCTGCAGTTCGGTCTGGAAACCACGGTGAAGATGCTGGACGACGTCAAGAACCTCGGCTTCAGCTACGCTACGCGGGCCGGCATCTCGATCGGTATTGACGACATGGTCGTGCCGAGCCAGAAGGAAGAGCTGGTGCGCGAGGCTGAGAAGCAGGTGATCGAGGTCCAGGAACAATATCAGGAAGGCGCGATCACCCAGGGCGAGCGCTACAACAAGATCATCGAGATCTGGTCCAAAGTCACCGACCGGGTTTCCGAGGAGATGTTCAAGGCCATGGAGGCCGACGACAAGGCCGGCAAGATCAACCCGATCTACATCATGGCCGACTCCGGCGCCCGCGGATCCAAGCAGCAAATCCGCCAGCTCTCCGGCATGCGCGGTCTGATGGCCAAGCCTTCGGGCGAGATCATCGAGACTCCGATCACGGCGAATTTCCGCGAAGGCCTCAACGTGCTTCAGTACTTCATCTCCACGCACGGCGCCCGGAAAGGTCTTGCCGACACCGCCCTGAAGACGGCCGACTCCGGCTACCTGACGCGCCGCCTGGTGGACGTCGCCCAGGATGTCATCGTCACTGAGCGCGACTGCGGTACGACCGACGGCATCTACGTCGAGCCGATCGTCGAATCCGGCGAGATCATCGAGCCGCTCCGCGACCGTATCGTGGGCCGCGTCTCACAAGAGGACATCAAGGACTACGAAGGCCATACGATCGTCCACGCCAACGAGGAGATCGACGAAGAGAAGGCCGCCGAGATACAGGACGCCGGCGTCGAGCGGGTGAAGATCCGTTCCGTGCTGACCTGTGAATCGCGGCGGGGCGTCTGCCAGCTCTGTTACGGCCGCAACCTCGCCACTGGCCGCTTGGTGGAGCGGGGCGAGGCGGTGGGCGTCATCGCCGCTCAGTCAATCGGCGAGCCGGGCACGCAGCTCACCATGCGTACGTTCCACGTCGGCGGCACCGCCACCGGCCAGCGCGAGCAGTCCCAGCAGGACGCCCGGGGCGAGGGCTACGCCAAGTACGTGAACATCAGCACCGTCACCAATGCGAAGGGCGAACTCATCGCCATGAACCGCAACGGCGTGCTGGCGGTCGTGGACGAGAAGGGGCGCGAGAAGGAGCGCTACCAGGTCGTTTACGGCGCCAAGCTGCTGGTCAAGGATGGCCAGCCGGTCAAAGCCAACCAGACGCTGCTCGAGTGGGATCCGTATACATTCTCGATTCTGACCGAGGTGAGCGGCGTGGTTCATTTCCGGGACCTCGTCCTCGGAATGACCTTGCAGGAGCAGGTCGATGAGATCAGCGGCCTCTCACAGTTCGTCGTGGTCGATTCCCCTGACGAGAAGCAGCGGCTGCCCGCCATCGTCGTCCGGCCGGAAGGAGGGAGCCGCGCCAGCGAGAAGCGGTATCTGATGCCCACCCACGCACACCTGATGGTCAGCGACGGGCAGAGCGTGCACGCCGGCGACGTGCTGGCGAAGATTCCGCGGGCGACCACGAAGACTAAGGACATCACCGGCGGACTGCCGCGTGTGGTCGAACTGTTCGAGGCCCGCAAGCCCCGGGAGACGGCGCTGATCGCCGAGATCAACGGCGTGGTGAAGTACGGCGAAGTCACCCGCGGAACCAGGAAGATCTACATCGTCGGCGACGACGGCGAAGAACGGGAGTACTCGGTGCCGCGGGGCGTCCACATCAACGTCCAGGAAGGTGAGCGCGTCAAAGCCGGCGACCCGCTGATGGACGGCCCGCTGAACCCGCACGACATTCTCCACGTGCTCGGCGAAAAGGCGCTCCAGGGCTACCTGGTGAACGAGATCCAGGAGGTCTACCGGCTCCAGGGCGTCCACATCAACGACAAGCACCTGGAGGTGATCGTGCGGCAGATGATGCGCTGGGTGAAAGTCGAGGAGATCGGCGATACCGAGTTCCTGCCCGAGGAGGTCGTGGACAAGTTCAAGTTCCAAGAAGAGAACGCCGCCGTCATCGCTTCCGGCGGGCGGCCGGCCCAGGGCAAACCGGTGTTGCTCGGCATCACCAAGGCGTCGCTTTCGACGGACTCGTTCATTTCCGCCGCCTCTTTCCAGGAGACCACCCGCGTGCTTACCGAAGCCGCCATCAACGGCAAGGTGGACTATCTGCGCGGCCTGAAGGAGAACGTCATCATGGGGCGCCTGATCCCGGCCGGCACCGGCATGGAATACTACCGGCGGGTGAAGATCGCCGGTGAAGACGTCGTCGAAGAAGAGATGCTGCCGGAAGCCGAAGCTGCCGGCCTCGGCGAGGCCGCCCCTGCTTACGACGAGGAGACGGGTGGCGTAGCCGGCTTCAGCGGCGGAGTCGGCGAGGAAACCCCCTCCGCCGGCGAGGAAGAAACCCTTAGCGAGTAACGACCGAAAGGGCCCCCGGGGCGCACACCGCGTCCGGGGGCCTTCTTGTCTCGTGAACCCTGCCGGGAACGGTGTGGGCTTGTCTCTCTTGCGTTCAGGCGGCTTGGGCCACCGGCAGCGGCATCGTCACTTCAGCCAGCCGAAATACCACCAGCAGCCTGATGACCGGCCACGCCGGATCGAACTCGTGGCGCTTCACCGAGAGTTTCGGCGCCGCTGGAAACTGGTGGTGGTTGTTGTGCAGCCCTTCACCCGCCGTCAACAGGGCGATCGACTGGAGATTCGTGGCCTTGTTGTCGAAGTTCCGGTAGCCGACCATGTGGCAGATGCTGTTGATCGACGCGTTGAGCAACACGTACAGCAAGGCCTGTCCGACGAACAGCGCCGGTCCCCAGGCCCATCCGAAAAGTCCCAGGAATATCGCCAGGCCGCCCAGGATGCCCCAGCCCCCGATCCGCAACTTGTCGATCATGTCTTCCTCGTAGTCCCGCGTGAACCTGCGGATCGTAGCCGGGTTGTTCGCCTCCCGCCGGTAGTAGAACGCGTTTCCGAACAAGACCTTCCACAACCCGTAAAGGTAAGGGCTGTGTGGGTCTCCGGGTTTGTCGGAATACGCATGGTGCTTGCGGTGAACCGCGATCCACTCGCGGGGGATGATGCCCGTGAACAGCATCAGATGCAGGTGCATCAGATTCCCGATGACGGGGTGCAAGCGTAATCCTTTGTGGGTCAAGGAACGGTGCAAATAAATCGTCGTGAACAGGACCGACGCCTGAAGCACCAGGATCGTGATCAACAACATCCAACCGATACTCATCTATACTCCAAGATTTCTTTCTGCGCGGCGCGCGCTCGGGATGCAAGCCATGCGCGAGGGATCAATGACAGCGTCCCTCTGAGTGTTCCGCTATTCTATCAGATTCACTCGCCGGCCCAGGCGATGCACGCGATCGGCCGCTCAAGCGCGCTTGCCGGACCCCGGCGGACGGACTGCGATCCACGCCCCACGCTTTCCTGCGGCCGCGGGCGCCGTCCGGGTGTGGAGCGACTCTTTGGTCCGGGTCACTTCTTCATCGTCTTTCGGCGCGGTGCCCGCCGCCGGCGCTTGCCTGGAACGATCGGCTCATCGGCTGCCGCCCAGCGGCCCAGCCGATAGGAGCGCCGGTAACCGGCGGTGCGGTTCTCGATGGTCACCGTCACCGCCCCGGCGGCGTCGCAGGCGTAGCTCTCTTCGATTTCTTGTTGGGGGGCGCAGGCGCAGCGGCCGACCGGCACGCTGGTCAGATCGGGACGCGATTGGAGGGCCGGATCGAACGGGAAAAGAATGTCGTCCCACACCGTGATATCGCCCCCGGGCTCTCCGTCCGGGTTCCGGTGGCTGCATTCCAGGTAGCGGAAATGACCGATGTTGTGGACGGGACGGTAGCGCCGGACCACACGCAAAGGAGGTTCTCCGGGACTCGGCAACCGGGCTCCCTTTTCGAACAACGGGTCGAATACGACTCGGCGGCCGGCCTCCGCCTCTCGCCAAACGCCGAAATAGCGGGTGAAGGCGTCTTCCAGCCGGTGCGCCGCCTCCTCGTCGGCCTGAATGGCCAGGCCGATGGCCGTCGAGGAGCGCGTATAACCGGAACGCTTCACCCGGCGTGCGTAGATCTCGCGGAGGGCCCGCGGCACGAGGGGCAGCTCGCTGCCGCCGCCGGTGACGTAGAGCAGGTCCGGCTGGCCCCCGTGGGCCGCTACCAGATCCTTGACCGCATGGATTGTCTCTTCGACCAGCGGGCGACAGCGTTCATAGAACTCGGTCACCGGCACCGTGACCGGCTCCCAACCTTGCCGGACGGACTCAAGATCGACGGTGATGCGCCGTGTGTTGGGATGGAGCGCCTCCTTGCGCTGGCGGCACTCCTCGTGGAGCCGGAACCACTCGGCCTGGGAAAGCGAATCGCGTTCCTCGGCTCCAACTCCCGCCGCCTCCAGGGCCAGTTCGGCCAGGATCTCGTCGAAGTCGTCGCCGCCGAGTGTCGGAATCCCTTCCGAAGCTACCACCGCCTGCCGTCTCTCTTCGGTCGAGACAAGGGAAGCGTCGAAGGTGCCGCCGCCGAGGTCGTACACCAGCAGGGTCGTGGAGCCGCGGGAAGGGAGCTTGCCGCGGCGGGCGTGGGTGAACTCTACCGCGGCCGCCGAGGGCTCGTTGAGGAGGCCCAGCACTTGGAAGCCGGCCCTCCGGACTGCTTCCACGGTGAGGAAGCGCTGGTTCGTATTGGCGTTGGCGGGCACCCCCAGCATCACCTCGAGGGGCTCGTTCGGCGGCACGGACAATGTCGAAGCTCCGATCAGAGCTTCCCGCAGCGATTCCATCAGGCCAGCCAGCAGGTCCAGCATCAGGAACCGGCGCAGACCCACTTCCACCTCGGTGAGCGGGCCGGCGTCTTGGAGGAATCGTTTCAAGGAACGGATCACTGTCCAGCCCGGTTCCGCCTGGGCCTGCCACGCTTGCCAACCGTAGCGGATCCGGTCGCCGGAGACGGCCACCAGTGGCGGATACCAGTCCCACCAGGCCCCGTCCGGACGCTCGAAGCTGACCACGGGATAATTGCCCCGGTCGGCCGCCGCGGCGACGATGCGCGTCGTCCCGAAATCGATTCCCAGTTTCATGACATTCGGCTGATGCGGCTTCTCGGTAGGAGTTCGGTTCCGGCCTCTCAGGCCGGGATCAACTCCACGAGCTCCAATTCCATGATGAGCCGCTTGCCGGCCAGCGGATGGTTGCCGTCCACGCGGATGCGGTCGCCCTCCACGGCCGTGACGAAGACGTCGGATTCGTGCCCGTCGGCGTGTTTCACCCGCAGCGAGACGCCGACTTGGACCTCCACGCCCTCCGGGATCAGCTCCCGGTCGATGGTCGCCGTCATCTCTTCGTGGTAGGGTCCGTACGCCTTTTCAGGCGGGATTTCCACGATCTTCTTTTCGCCGGGAGCCATGCCGATCACCGCCTCCTGCAATCCCGGAATGATCGACGTGGTTCCAATGACGAACTGTTTCGGTTGCTTGTTGCGCGTCGTGGCGAAGACTGATCCGTCGGCAAGGCGGCAGATGTAATGGACGCGGACGGTGTCGCCGGCTTTCGCCCTTCTTGCTCCGCCTGGGGATTCAGGCTTCATGGAACTCCATCATGCCACGAGGTGGATCGGATATGCTAGGAGCTTGCCGAAAAACATCTCCGGCCCCCCTTTCCGGGGCCGGCTGCATCAGGGAGGTGTGCATGAAGTCGAGACTGATGCTGCTCGTGATCACCGTGGCGACAGCGGCGCCGGCCGCGGCGCAGCTCGGGATGTGGTCGAAGCCGCAGCGGATCGAGTTCACCCGGGCCTGGAAGGGCGACCGCTTCCCTGACGGGCGTCCGAAGGTCCCCGACGAGATCATCGAGCGGCTGCGGAATGTCACCGCCGAACAAGCCTGGGGCGTGCTCCGGCGCCACGGCTACGACTACCAGTTCGAAGGCGGCTGGCAGGTGATCAACCCGGGGCCGAAACGGCTGGTGGGCCGCGTCGTCACCGCCGTCTTCATGCCGAAGCGGCCCGACGTCCATAGCGTGATCGAGGAATACGGCAAGAAGGAAGGACGCGTGGGCCGGGGACAGAACTCCTGGGTGATCGACACCCTGGTGCAGGGCGACGTCCTGGTGGTCGACCTGTTCGGCAAGATCAAAGAGGGTACCTTCGCCGGCGACAACCTGGCCACGTCGATCTTCACCAAGACCCACACCGGCTTGATCGTGGACGGCGCGGTGCGCGACGTCTCCGGCATCCGGGAGATCGAGGGGTTCCGCGCCTACGTCCGCGGCGTCCACCCCACGGCGTGGAAGGACGTCACGCTCATGGGCATCAACGTGCCCATCCGGATCGGCGAGGTGACCGTCATGCCCGGGGATATCGTCGTCAGCGACCCCGAGGGTCTCACCTTCATTCCTCCGCAGCTGGCCGAGGCGGTGGCCGACGCTGCCGAGCTGACCCGGGCCCGGGACGAATGGGGGCACCAGATGCTCCGCGAAGGCCGGTACACGCCCGGGCAGGTGGACGGGCAGTGGAGCGACAAGATGATCGAGGAGTTCAACCGCTGGGCCGAGAAGAAGGGCTACAAGGTGCGGATGAAGAAACGGGGCCGGTGACGCGGTCCGTCCGGCTTCCACGGAAGCGTACGATGAAGCAGAGATGAGATGGGTCGCGATTCTGATTCTGACGGGGGCGGCGGTGGGTTCGATGGCGGCGGAGCGCTCCTACGTGGAGTCGATTCTCGAGTGGCGGCGTGAGCGCGAGGAGCGCCTGAAGGCCGACGACGGCTGGCTGACCATCACCGGGTTGTTCTGGCTGAAGGAGGGCGAGCAGACCGCCGGATCGGCGCCAGACAACGACATTGTGCTGCCGGCCCACTCGGCCCCGAGCCGCCTGGGAACGATCGAGCATCGGAAAGGGCGCACCGTCCTGCATTGGGCGGACCCGTCAAAAGGCCGTCTCGTGCTGAAACCTGACTCCACCGGCGACCCGACAATGGTGACGATCGGTGATCTCACCTTCTGGATCATCCAGCGCGGCAAACGTTACGCTTTACGATTGCGTGACCGGCAAAGCCGCTTGCGGCGGGAGTTCACCGGCTGCCGCTGGTTCCCGGTGAAGCCCGAGTACCGCATCGAGGCGCGCTTCCTTCCTTTTTCGAAGCCTCGGAAGATTCGCGTTCCTTCGGTCGTCGGAATCCCTGAAGAGATGGAAAGTCCGGGCGAGGTCGAGTTTGCATTGCACGGCCGCACCATCCGGCTCCTCGCCATCTCGGCTGCGGAGTCGCTGTGGTTCATTTTTCGCGACGCCACCAGCGGGAAGTCCACGTACGGCGCCGCCCGGTTCCTCTATGCGGAGCGGCCGCGGGACGGGAAAGTGATCCTCGATTTCAACAAAGCCTACAATCCGCCTTGCGCCTTCACCCCGTATGCGACCTGTCCGCTTCCCCCAAGGGAAAACCGCCTGAATGTGCCGATCGAAGCCGGCGAGTTGGCCCCAGCATCCGAAGCGCACTGAGCCTTCCCCAGCCGCAGCACGGCGCGGCCCCGGCGGCCCGTCTGTTTCCGGCGCAGCCCTGGGGCGTGAAGGCCAGCGGCGGCCGGGGAAAGCCCGGTTTGGAGAAAGGGAACGACGACTCGGTCACCCGGAGGCCGGCGCGGCCGTCATTTCACATGGCATTTCTTGCAGTTGCCTTTGGTCGTGAACGAAGGACCGCCGGCGTGGTGGCATGCCCCGCAGGATGTCTTTTTGGCTTCCGCCGGTTTGTGCATGCCGGCCTTGAAGCCCAGGGGCGCCTTGGCGTCCTGCTGGAACAGTTTGTCGTGGCAAGTCTTGCAGTCGTTGTTGGCGCGCTTGATGTGGGCCGCATGGTTGAAGGTTACGTTGCCCATCTTGGTCTTGAAGACCAGCTTGTCGGGAGGCTGCTTTTGGGCTCCGGCCAATGACGCTGCGATGGCCAGGGCGATGACGATGCCGAACGTCAGGGGAACGGTAAGGTATTTCTTCATAGGAATCTCCTCTTCGCAATCTGTCGAGTGTGCCTGTGTAGCTCCTTTGTTTTCTGTATGATAGACTGCGTCAGCGCAAGCCGTACTGCTTGAGCTTGAGATACAGGCTGGAGCGGTGGATCCCCAGAATGCGAGCTGCCTGGGACACGTTCCAACCTGCCTCTTTGAGCACGTGTTCGATGTACAGTTTCTGGACTTCTTTCAACGACGGGAGGCGGCTCCGGTTCCGAAGGGCGGCCAGTAGCGGGCTGTCGTCCGATTCCTCCCGGGAGGGGTGGAAGGAGCGGCCGTTGGGCCTGGGTTCACGCGGCTCCGCCAGCGCCTTTTCCAGCCGCTCGACGACGTGTTCGGGCGCCACGGGTGACAAGACGAAGTCACGGACGCCTTGGCTGAGAGCGCGCTGGAGCGTTTTCTGAGAATCGCCGTTGCCGATGGCGATCACCGTGGTCTCGCGGTCCAACTGGCTCAGCCAGTTGCTCAGCCCCATGCCGTCCAGCCGCGGCATCCGAACGTCGATGACGACAGCGTCGGTGGGTTGGGAGCGAAGCTGCTCCAGGGCTTCCCGGGCGCTTCGGGAAATCAGGACCGGCCGGCCTTGCCGCTCACCCCAGCTCTTGATTCCTTTCATGAGTTCCGGCTGTCGGCTGATCACCATGATCGGCGCCTGTGTGGCCATTGGTCCGAGCCTCCTTCGCTGATCGATTCCGTGGGTTCCGGGGCAGTGGACACAAGAGGACCACCATCCCTTCAGACCTTTTGGTCCGCACTTGTCTTGCCATTGTGCCCGCCAGGCGATTTGGTGCATAAGTAGTTTCTTTTCAATGCACTGTGACCCTCACAGCCGGCAGCGCCTCCGGCTGCGGATCCTCCGCCCGCGAAATGTCGCTGCCGGGCCGCGAGAATCCGCGTTTCGAGTCTGAATATCAGCCTTATCCGGCCTCCCCCGGCCGCTCTCGCGCGGCGTGGCGCAGTACGGCCGAAGAAGCCGCCAGCCTTGACCTTTCCGTGACTTGCGGGGCCACAGGCGTCTGGCGGTACCGGCGATCCCGGAGAGTGGCCGGCAAATTGCCACCAACGCCGCGAATCCCGGACCGCGCCGTGCGGTGTGCGCCGGGACGAGGCGAACATGCGACAGCAGGTAAGCCGGCTGACAGTTCTTTTCGTGATCCTGATCGGCGCTTTGGTTGCGGCGCGCATCTTCCTGGTGCCGGAAACCTTCGGGGAACTCGGCCATTTCCGCGCCGCCGCCATCGGTGACATTGCGGATCTGCAGGTGAAATACGCGGGCCGGGCGGCGTGTGCGGAATGCCACACCGACGTGGAAGAGACCCGGCTTGCCGGCCGCCACGCGTCGGTCTCTTGCGAGGCTTGCCACGGCCCTGCCGCAGACCATGCCGAGGATCCGATGGCCCGCCAGCCGGAGAAACCGGTGGGCCGGGCGCTGTGTACTCTGTGTCACGGTTATGACCCATCGCGCCCGACGGGTTTCCCGCAGATCGACCCGGCGATTCACAACCCCTTGCAGCCTTGCACCGCCTGCCACCAGCCGCACGCGCCGGAACCCCCGGTCACCCCCGAGGGCTGCAGCGGCTGCCACGGACAGATCGCGCGCACCAAGGCGGTGTCGCACCATGCCTTACTGCCTTGCACGACGTGCCACACCGTGGAGGAAGAGCACAAGCTCAACCCCAGCGCCAGCCGGCCCACGAAACCCGCCGCGCGGAGCTTCTGTGGGAGGTGCCACGCGCCGGACGCCACCCCTCCGCCGGACATCATCCAACAGGTTCCGCGCGTGGATCTCGCCACCCACGGCGGACACTACGTCTGCTGGCAATGCCATTACCCGCACTTTCCGGAGTTGCGATGAAAGGACCAGAATCCGAGACGATGCCAGACTCTCGGGCCACCGGCGGCGGCGCGAACCAGCCTGTTGACCGGCGGGAGTTCTTGTCCCGTTCGTTACCCGCCGGCTGGGTTCTGCTTGCCGCCTTCACCGGCTGCGGCGGCGAGCCGTCGGCCCCCGCCGGCGGCAGTGAAGCGTCAGCCCGCGAGGCCGGCTCCGCGCCGGACAGTGGCTCGCAAGCGCCTGCCTCCGAAGTGGAGACGTCGGCGGCCCGGGATCCCCTCGCCGGCTACGACCCCTCCCAGCACAAGTACGCGATGGCCATCGACGTGGATCGCTGCATCGGTTGCGGGCGCTGCGTGGAAGCGTGCAAGACCGAGAATGACGTGCCGCGAGAACCTTTCTATTTCCGCACGTGGATCGAGCGCTACGTCATCCAGCGTAACGGCAACACCGTGGTGACGAGTCCGAACGGCGGCATCAGCGGGTTCCCGCCCGTCGAGGAGGCCGAGATCCTGCGCACGTTCTTCGTGCCCAAGCTCTGCAACCACTGCGATCATCCGCCCTGCGTCCAGGTCTGCCCCGTCGGGGCCACCTTCAAGACCGAGGACGGTGTGGTGCTGGTCGACCACGACTATTGCATCGGATGCCGCTACTGCATCCAGGCCTGCCCTTACGGGGCCCGCTTCTTGCATCCGGTGACCCGCACGGCCGAGAAGTGCACCTTCTGTTATCACCGCCTGGTGAAAGGGCTGGTACCCGCGTGCGTCGAGATGTGCCCCACACAGGCTCGCATCTTCGGGGAACTCAACGCCCGCAGCAGCCCGTTGGCGCGGTTCCAGCGGATGCACAAGATCCAGACGCTCAAGTCGCATCTCAATACCGAGCCGAAAGTCCTGTACGCGAACCTGGACGGGGAGGTCAGCTAGCCGTGGAATCCCACATCCAAACCTTGATGGAAGTCCTGCAGCAGACCAAAGGCTACATCTACCCGAACGAGGTCGAGCTTCATTGGGGGTTGCTGGTCGTCGTCTATCCCTACGTCACCGGCCTCGTGGCCGGAGCTTTCATACTGGCTTCGCTGGAGCGGGTTTTCAACGTGCGCGAAGTGCAGCCGACCTACCGCCTGTCGCTGCTCACGGCGCTCGCATTTCTCCTGGTCGCCCCACTGCCCCTGTTGGCCCACCTCGGGCACCCGGAACGATCCTTCGAGATCTTCCTCACGCCCAACTTGAATTCGGCTATGGCCATGTTCGGTTTCGTCTATGCCTGGTATCTCGCCGTGGTCCTGCTGTTGGAGATCTGGTTCGACTATCGCAAGGACGCGGTCATCTGGTCGCGGCATGAAACCGGGTTCCGGCGACTGGTGCACCGTGTGTTCACTCTCGGCGCCAATGACCTCTCGGAGCATGCAGTGCGCTTCGACCGCAGCGCCGGCAAGTTCATCACCGTCATCGGCATTCCTTCGGCCTTCCTGCTGCACGGCTACGTCGGATTCATCTTCGGGTCCGTAAAGGCCAACCCGTGGTGGAGCAGCGTGCTCATCCCGGTGGTTTTCCTGTTCTCGGCGATGGTCTCGGGCATCGCTCTGATTCTGATCCTCTACATGCTGACGTCGTTGTTCCGGCGGATGGAGATCGACATGCGATGTGCAGACAAGCTGGGGTCTTTCCTGTTCTACGCGTTGATCATCGACTTCTCGCTCGAAATGCTGGACTTCATCCACCGCCTTTACGAAGCCGAGGAGTCGATCGGGATTCTCTCCCAGATGATCTCCAGCCGCCTGTTCATCAGCCTCGTTGTGCTGCAGATCTTGCTCGGCACCGTCGTCCCATTGGTGTTGCTGGGCATCTTCAGCCCGGCGTTCCACACCCGCGCCTTCGTCCACGCCCCGGCCGAGCTCCGGCGCCTGATCTACTTCTGCGCCGCGATCTTGATCGAGGTGGGCATCTTCAGCACCCGCTGGAACGTGGTCATCGGTGGTCAGATCTTTTCGAAGAGTCTGCGCGGCCTGACCGTCTACAAGGTGGAGCTGCTCGGTCTGGAAGGGTTGTTGACCTCGGTGTTCCTGCTGATTCTCCCCTTCGTCATTCTTTACGTCCTCGTGAAGTTCCTGCCCCCGTGGCCTGAGGCGGAAGCGGCGGCGCCCTCGGAACCGAACTCCTGATCGCCGGAACCGGCGATCGGCCCTCCAGGAAAACCTGCCTCCGGCAGTATGCACGGGGAAGGTGGGGCGACCGTCTACGGCAGAAAGGGGAGCCGATGGCCGCGGGCCCCTCTCTTCAACCACCGGTGACGTTTCCGCTCCGGCGGGATCCAGTCGTCTGCTGAACCCGCGTTGCCCCCTTTCAGCCGGTTTCCGGGTGCGAATGGCGCATTTCGGGCGGTCACCGGCCGCTACAAGGCCGCCTCAGCGGGCGATTTTACCGCGCTCTTGGGAACATCGCCCGGCGCAGGCGCGTCGAAATGTTTTTGCTCTAATCTCTTGCACGGTGGTTGTCGATATGGTAAAAGCCCTGTTGTCCTTGCAGGACAGCGGGCGGCGGTCAAGGGGCGGCGCCAGCCGCGCGAAAAAGGTGAAACGTGTGGAATGGAAATTGCATCTCAATTGTGCTAAGATCTTTGCACTTGGCGCCCAACTCAGGGGTGCGGCAGAGGGGCTGCCACCTGCTCACGCAGGAAACCTTAGCGACTGCGGCTAATGGAGCTGAAACCTTTTGCCTCTGGCGCCGTCTATACTAAGGCGTACGGAATACGGACGCCACCGCCCGGCAGGCCACCGGCGGATTCAGAGAGACCGGCGGGCCCCGAGCGGCACTACTAGGAATAGCTGACCAGCTAGTCCTACTGAAGGAGAAGTTGCCATGACGAAAACGGAGCTGAAGAGATTCAGAAAGATACTAGAGGAAAAACAAGCTGAACTGGCACGAGTGCTCCGCAACCGCGAGGCCATCGCCATCGAGAAGAGTGCGGATGCGCTCGACGAGGTGCAGAACGCCGCCGAGCGCGAACTGGCGATCCGCAACCTGGACCGCGAGTCGAACCTGCTACGCCTTGTAAAACTGGCGTTGCGCCGGATGGACGAGGGCACCTATGGGACGTGTCTGCACTGTGAGGAAGAGATTAACCCTAAGCGGCTCAAGGCGGTACCGTGGACGCCTTACTGCATCACGTGTCAGGAACTGGCCGACCGCAGCGACAACGCCGAGTTCCTCGACGAGCTGATGATGAACGCCGCTTGAGGCAGCTTCTCGGTAGGACTGTGCGGGCGCGGACTCAGCGGTCCGCGCCCTTCGTGTCTCCGGGCCCCACCTTCCCCCGTTTACAGGTCCGTTTCCATGGGTGGCAGGCGCTGCCGCTGTACCCGGATGCCGATGACGTTCCGCATTCGCCCCTTTTCACCACGGCATCCCCGGTAGGAAAAGAATTCCACCTGGCGGCACCGCGTGCAAAGGTTCGCCACATCGATCCTGTCCGGCGGCACCCCGGCTTCGAGGAGTTGTAACCGATTGGCTTCGATCAGGTCGAGGAGCACCTTGCCGGAGGGCGCCGGCCGCCGGAGCGATTCCCCAAAACAGCCTGCTACCTCCGGCCCCACTTCGTAACAGCACGGACCAATGCCCGGTCCGATGGCCGCCATCAGTTTCAAGGGGTCCGCTCTCCAGCTCCGGGCCAGACGCTCGATGGTTCTGCTTAGGATCCCGGCGGCCGTTCCCCGCCAGCCGGCGTGCACCGCGGCCACCGCCTTTACGTCGGGTGCCGCCAGCAGCACCGGGAAGCAGTCGGCGGTCCGGACGCCCAGGTACTGGCCTGGCTTTCGGGTGATCAGCGCGTCAGCTTCCCCCACGCACCCGTCGGCTTCTTCGACCGTCAGTACCCGCGCCGAGTGGACCTGGCGGAGGGTGGCCACCGGCCGGGTCTCCAGCCCTTGGGGAAAGCGCCGCGTGCCGAAGCCGTGCCGTACCCAGCCCAGCCCTTCGAGAAGGCTGCTGGCGTAAGAGCCGTCGCGGCGTTGGTAAAACACGCTCAGGCAGGATGGGGCACCTGGGCCACCATCACCCGCTTCTTGAAGTCCTCAAGCATGCTTTCATCCAGCCGGACCTCGGTCGGGCGGCGCACGAAGGTGGCCATGGCGTCGATCTTCTCCTGAAGCTTCAGGAGCCCGTAGAAGAGGTTCTCGGGCCGGGGCGGGCACCCGGCCACGTAGACGTCCACCGGAACGATCTTGTCCACTCCCTGCAGCACGCTGTAAGTGTTGAACGGCCCGCCGACGCTCGAGCAGGCGCCCATCGACATCACCCACTTCGGATCAGGCATCTGGTCGTAGATCCGCTTCAGCACCGGGGCCATCTTGAGCGTCACCGTCCCGGAGACGATCATCAGATCCGACTGCCGCGGGCTGGGACGGAACACTTCGGCGCCGAACCGCGCGATGTCGAAGCGCGCCGTCGAGGCGGTGATCATCTCGATGGCGCAGCATGCCAGGCCGAAGGTCAGCGGCCAGATCGATCCTTCCCGGGCCCAGTTGAAGACGTAGTCGACCGAGGTGGTCAGGACGTTCTCCTCGAACCGGTTGTACAGGATCGACATGACAGGCTCCTGATACGACGATTCTAGCATTCCGCCGGCTGGTTCCGCCGGGCTCGTCAGCCGGATGTACAATCGGGGAGTGATGCGTTCCACCCTGCTCGTTCTCTCCCTGTTCGCAGCCGTCGCCTGGGCGCAGGACCGCCCGGGACTCTTCTTCCGCGAGGACTGGAAAGAGATCCCCCCGGAGACTCCCATCAGCCAGAAGCACGTGGCCAACCCGGACCTGATCCTCACGCTCCACGGCCCGGGCGCCTCCGGTCTCAAAAAGAGCCATCACGACAAGCCGGCCGACGATCCCTATTACCTCTGGTCCGGCCAGGCCGAAGGCAACTGGGCTATGAGCCTGCGGCACCGGACGATGGACGCCGACCTCACCGGGCTGGCCAAGATCCGCTGGCGGACCAAGCAGGCCGGCTTCCGCGAGCTGCGCATCATCCTGAAACTGGCCGACGGGACCTGGCTGGTGAGCGACCAGTCGGATCCGCCTTCGACGGATTGGCGCATCCGCGAGTTCAACATCGGTGACATCCGCTGGCGGGAGCTGGATATCGAGAAGGTCGTCGAAGGCCGCTGGGTCGAGAACCCGGATCTCAGCCGGGTGCGGGAGATCGGCGTAACGGACCTGATGCGCGGCGGCGGTAGCTTCGCCTGCTCGCGCCTGGACTGGATCGAAGTCTACGCCCGGGGGGTCAAACGCCGGTGAGCCGCCGCAGCGTCAAACGGCGCCCAGTTCCTGCCGCTGCCACGCGAGCGTCCGGCGCAGCCCTTCTTCCAGGCTGAAGCGGGGCTTGTGCCCCAGATCGCGCCTCGCGGCGGTGGTGTCGGCCTGCGAGTGGCGCACGTCTCCGGGCCGGGGCGGGCCGTAGAGCGCCGGAATCTCGACCCCCTCCAGCCTCTGCAGCGTCTCCCAGACCTGGTTCAGGGTGTACCGGTTCCCGTTGCCCGCGTTGTAGACCTTGCCGCCGACCCCCTCGGCCCGGGCCGCCTTCAGCATCAGCCCCACCACGTCCTCGACGTAGGTGAAGTCACGCGACTGCTCACCGTCGCCGAAGATCGTCGGGCTGCGCCGCTCGATCAGGCACTTCAGGAAGATCGAGATGACGCCCGAGTACGGGCTCGAGGGGTCCTGGCGCGGGCCGTAGACGTTGAAGAACCGTAGCGAGACCGCGTCCAGCCCATAGCAGGTGTGGAAGACCGAGGCATAGTACTCACCCATCAGCTTCTGGGCGGCGTAAGGTGACAGGGGCCGCGGCGCCATCGACTCCACTTTGGGCAGCGTTTCGGTGTCACCGTAGGCCGAGGAGGAGGCCGCATAGACGACGCGTCTCACTTTGCCCTCCACCGCCGCCCGATAGACCTGGAACGTTCCGTCTACGTTGACCTCATGGGAAGGAACCGGCTGTTCGATCGACCGCGGCACCGACGGAATCGCCGCCAGATGGTAGAGGGTGTCGGCCCCGGCGATCACCGGAGCGATGGCGTCGTAGTCCCGGATGTCGATCCGGTGGAACTCGATCCGGTCTTCGAGGCCGGCCAGGTTGCGCTCCTTGCCGGTGAGCAGGTTGTCGATCACGACGACCGGGGCGCCGCCGTCGGCCGCGAGCCGGCGCACCAGCGCCGATCCGATGAAGCCCGCTCCCCCGGTGACGACGTGGCGTTTCATAGGCCGAGTTTCGCAATCTCCCGGTTCAGGTGCGCGATCGCCTCGCGGGCGATCGTCTCAGGCTCTGGCGAGAAGTCGAAGACCTCGGTCGAGACCCAGCCGGGGAAGTTCCGCCGGGCCAGCACCTCGAGGACCGGCTTGAAGTCGTAGTCGCCGGCGCCCGGATAGCGGCCGTCCATCTCGTTGACATGGACGTGGCGGATGTAGTCGAAGTAGCGGTCCACCAGGACGGCGTGGGGCTCGGTTTCTTCCACCGCGTTGTGGGTGTCGAACATGGTCTGGATGGCCGGATGGTTGATCTGCCTGACGATCTCGACCGCCTCTTCCAGGCTCAGCAGAACGTCGCACTGGTCGGAAGGCAGAGCCTCGGGGAGCACCGTTACACGGCGCTCGGCGGCGTGCGGCGCTACAGACGCCAGCCCGTCGATGAAACGTTTCGTCGCTTCTGCCCGGCTGGAGCCGCCGGTGGCGCAGCGCTGTTGGGGCGAGCCGAAGACCATGACGCCGCAGTCTTCGCGGTCGCCGGCCAGGTCGGCGCAGAGGTCGATCAGGGCGTGAACGTGGTCCCAGCTCCGCTTCCGCAACTCCTCGTCCGGGGTCGTCACGTGCAGGCCTTTGGGAGCGGCCATCAGCCAGTGCAGCCCGACGAAGTAGAGGCCTTCACCAGCCATGATCTCGCGGTACTCTCGCCTTTGGGCGGCCGGAATCCGGGGCGGATCTTCGGCCAGGGTGAAGGGTGCGATCTCGATGCCCTGATAGCCGAAACCCCGCATGGACCGGCACATGTCGGCGAGCTTCCAGCCCTGATAGACCTCGTTGCACAGCGAGAGCTTGAACTGGTAGCCCATGAGTTCTCCAGTGTATCAAGCCTCTTCCCGGTACTGCCCCGGGGACGCGTCGAGGTTCGGAGGGGCCCGCGCGGCGCGCTGCCCGGAGGCGGGAGTCACACGCGATCGGAGAAATCTTTCCCGTTGCGTTTCAGTCGATTGCGCGCGACGCCAGCGGTAGCCGTTGCCGCGGCTCCTCTATCCTGGTGGCCGGGAAGGGAATTCGATCCTGCCTTGCGCGAATGCGCGACTCTTCTGAATCCTCTGGACCCTTCTCTGTCGTCCTGCCCGCTCCATTCCAGAGAGCGATCCTGTCCCAGCCGGTCGAATTCCCTCTCAACTTCTCCCCGCCGGCGCATCCAAGAAGTCTTGCCAGCTCTGAATGATCCGCCCGAGCTCCGCCAGGTCCGCCGGATCGAACTCCGGCAGCGGCGGCCGGGGTGGCCCCGCCGGGCGTCCAATGAGTTCCCGCGCCTTCTTCATCACCGCGACTTCGTAGCCGGTGCGCCGCGTCCGCAATTCGAAGAGCGGGTGTACGTACCGCTCGAGAATCCGGCCGAGGCGGTCCAATTCACCCCGCACGGCCGCCTCGCCCCAGTGGAGCGCCAGTCTGGGGGCGACCGCGGAAATGCTCGAAGTGAACGCGCGGATGCCAATAGCGCGGTAGGCGGCGGCGCAGTCGTCACCCGCCCCGCCGATCCATACCAGCCGGTCTCCCAGCTTTCCCATGATTCGCTGCAGCCGCCGTGCGTCGGCCTGGCCGTCCTTCCAAAGCTGGAGCGTGGGAACCGCCTCGGCCAGGCGGGCGGCCTGCGCCGGGGTGAATGAGGCCCATCCCCGGCTGTAGAGGCACAGCGGCAGTCCCGTGGCCGCTCCAATGTTGCGGTAGTACCCAAGCAGGCCCTCGAACGGGGCGTTCGGGTAATAAGGGGGCAGAACCAGCAGCGCTGCGGCGCCGGCGGCTTCCATTCTCCGGGCCGTCTCGGCGGCGACGGCGGCGTTGCATCCGACGCAGCCGATCACCGGTTTCCTTCCGGCGGCGGCCTTCACCGCGATGCGCGCCATCTCCACCGCCTCGCCGGGCGACAGCGAATAGGCCTCGGAGATTCCCGCCGGCACGTTGATGGCGCAGAACCCGTAGCTCGACAGCCAGTCCACGTCCCGCTCGAGGGCAGCGAGATCGAGGGAGAAATCCGCCCGGAACGGCGCCAGCGGAAAGCCGATGATACCTTGGAGGGATTCGGCATCCGGTTGCCCGCTCATGAGGAGTAGTCTATATCGCCCGGGGCGCCGCTGAGCCTCCGGCATCGCGCGGCGCCGGTATTGCAGGGCCTTGAAGCGCATCGCTCATTTCGCCGTTTACGCTGGACGTGACATGCGTCATAATGGGTCTACTTGAAATTCTCCAGGAGGAGGGATATTGTGTCCGTTATGCTCACCGCGCCTGTTCTGAGGCGCCTGCTCGTCGTGGTGCTCAGCATCGCGGTCGCGTCGCCGCCGTTGTGGGCCCGCGCCCAGCAGCAGGCGGCGCCGAAGAAGCTCAAGATCGTCATCCTCGAAGGCGAAGGCGCTATCAACAACATCCGCCAGCGCACCGCCCGGGAGCCGATCGTCCAGGTGGTGGACGAGAACAATCGCCCGGTGGCCGGCGCCACCGTCATGTTCCTGCTTCCGGAAAGCGGTCCTGGCGGGACGTTCCCCAACGGCGCCAGAAGCCTGGTAGTGACCACTGACAGCCAGGGGAAGGCGGTAGCCAAGGGTTTCCGGGCCAATGCTGAGACAGGAAAGTTCCAGATCCAAGTCGAGGCGACCTACCGCGACCTCGTGGCGCAGACCACCATCAATCAGGCCAACGCCGTGCTCACCGCCGGCGCCGCGGCCGGCGCCGCCGGGGGGATTTCCGGCAAGGTGATCGCGATCCTGGCCATCGCCGGCGCCGCCGTGGCCGGCGGCGTGATCGCCGCGACTTCCGGCGGCAACGGGGGTGGCGGTACGACGCCGCCCGTGCAACGCACCATCATCACCCCAGGAACGCCTTCAGTGCAGCCGCCGGGCAACCCGTAAGGCCGCCGCCCCCGTACTGGCTTGGTCGAGGAGGTCCTCATGAGAACGCCAATTGTTGCTGCCCTGCCGTTCGTTCTGTGCGCCACGGTTACGGTTCTCTCCGGACCGGCGTTCAGCCAGCAACCGGTCACTCCCGGCGGCGCCGGTCGTGCGCTCCGCCAGGATGTTTTCCCGGACAGCCGCCGGGACGTTCCGAGCGCTCGGAGCGTCCGCGGGCCGATTCTCGGTTTCGCTGTCGATGATGCCGATGGGGTGCGGCTGATCCGCGGCATGCCGGGCGCTGCGTCGTTCAGCGCCCCGGTCGCCTCCGTCCGCGGCCTCGCCGCCTGGGCCGTTTCTTCTGAGCGAGGTTACATCCTGGGGGTCCCCGACCGCGCCGGGCGACTCGTGCTCTTGCGCAATCTGGACGCCCTGCCCGAGAGGGTGGAGCTCCCGGCCGATGCAGGCCCGGGGACGCTCATTGCCTTGAGCCCACTGGGTTCGGCCGCGGCGGTCTTCGACGCCGCTGGCAACCGCCTCATCGTTTTCGGCGGCCTGCCCGATCATCCATTTCCGCGCTGGCGCCTGGCCACGGACGCGCTGCCCGGCCCGATTCAAGCTTTGGCGGTCGCCGATGAAGGCGGCGCCGTTCTGGCCGCCGCCGGAAAGGCCCTCGTCCGCCTTCGGCCCGCGGCGGCTTGGGAGTTCGTAGCGCCGCTGGCCGGTTCTGCGCGATTGGCGTTCGTCCCAGGCCGGGACGAGGCCGTCTATCTCGACGGAGTCGCCCTGGAGGCTGCTTTAGTTCGTTTCACCGCTTCGGGAGTTTCATTGGAGCCTCTGTTCGGCGGCAGGGATGGGTTGCGGGAGCCGGTGGCGGTCGCTGTCGGCTCTGATGCGCGCATCGTCTACGTTGCGGACGCCGCCTTGCCGGGGGTCTATGCCTTCGACCTCCGCTCACACATTCTCTCTACTGTCCGGAGCCCCCACGAACCGGTAACGCTGGCCCGTTTGCGCGGCGCCCGGCTGTTTCGATTGACAACCGGCGCTTCGGGGCCGGTCTATCTCTACGACGGGAGCCGAGGGGCGCCCCACGTGGCCTTCATTCCGGCGGCCGTCGACGCCATTGGCGGGGGTGAGAAATGAGACGGCTCACCGCAGTTGTTTCTCTGGCGTGCCTTTTTCTGCTGCTGCCGGCGGCGGGACTGGCCCAGACGCCGGTGATCAGGCAAATTATCCCGGACCACGGGATCGCCGGCTGGCCGGACACGGAGCTGCGGATCATCGGCACCGGATTCATCCCGACATCTGGGGGGACTCCACCCAAGACGGTGGTCTACTGGTGGGTTGGACCCAGCCTAGACCAAATCAGCCCGTCCTCCGTCACCGAGACAGAGATCCGGGTGATCGTTCCTGCCTTTCACTTTTCAGAAGTGGACACGGTACAGATCTCCGTGTTCAACAACCCGGTCGAACAGGAATCCAATCGGGTCCCCTTCGAGATCCGTCCGCCGGACCTGAAGATCATCACCGATTCGCCGCTGCCCACCGGCGTGGTCAACGATCCGTACCTGGTTACGCTGGAGGCCGCTGACGGGATTCCCCCTTACGAGTTCCAGCCCATGTCGGCGCCGCCGCCGGGCCTGACGCTCTTCCAGGACGGCCTGCTTACCGGGAGCCCTACTCAGGCGGGCTCGTACCAGTTCGGCGTCCGGGTGATCGACGCCCAGCAGAATGAGGCGACGAAGACGTTCGACATCCTCATCAACCCGCCGTTGGACATCACCACCCCGTCCACCCTCCCGGCGGGTACCGTAGGCCAGCCATATTCCATACAATTACAGGCCATTGGCGGCGTGCCCCCCTATACCTGGGGCCGGGTTGCCGGCGTCTTCCCGCCCGGACTGTTCATTACCGGCGGCGGGGAGATCCGCGGAACCCCATCGGAACCCGGCGCCTACCGGGTGACGGTCCGCGTCACCGACAGTGAAAACCGCACCGATTCCCAGGAATTCGAGATCACCATCAACGCGCCGGGCTCGGCGTTGCAGATCACAACGGCCTCCCCGTTGCCGGATGCGAGTCTCGGCCAGCCGTACTCGCAGACGCTCGAGGCCACCGGCGGGACGCTCCCGTATCAGTGGAGTCTGGTCGAGGGCTCGCTGCCGCCCGGTCTATCCTTCGGTCCGGACGGCGTCATCGCCGGCACGCCAACGGCCACCGGGACCTTCTCGCTACTGATCGGCGTCCAGGACGCAGCCCAGGCCACGGCGACGAAGACCTTCGTCTTGTCGGTCGTCCAGGCGCCGCTGCAGATCACTACCGGTTCGCCCCTGCCCGGCGCCATCGTAGGCGAAGCCTATTCGGTGACGATCGAGGCCACCGGCGGTACGCCGCCCTATTCCTGGAGTCAGGCGTCCGGCGCGCTGCCGCCGGGGATCACGTTCAATCAGGACGGAACTCTGAGCGGCGCCCCGACGCAGGCTGGCTCTTACAGTTTCGGGATCGTCGTGACGGACGCCGTGGGAGAGACCGACAGCCGTACGTTCGTTCTCACGGTGGCTCCGCCGCCGCTCAGCATCGTCACCGGTTCCGCTCTTCCGGACGGAACCGTGGGGATGGCCTATTCCGTGAGTCTGGAGGCCACCGGCGGCTCGCCGCCTTACACCTGGAGCATCCTCTCCGGGGCTCTGCCCGATGGGCTCTCGATGGGCGCCGCCGGCGTCATAACCGGCAATCCCCAGGCCGCCGGAACGTTCTCATTCCAGGTGCGGGTTCGGGATACCGCCGGCGGGAGCGACGAGAAAGGCTTCACCATCGTCGTTGGGCTGCCGCCCTTACAGTCCGACATCATCGGGCTTCCCGATGAGACCGATCCCGCTCAGCCGCAGACCGCCCAGGTCACCCTGAGCCAGCCCTACCCGACGGACATCACCGGCACGCTCACCCTCACCTTCACCCCGGACGCCACCGTGCCCGCCGACGACCCGGCGGTTCAGTTCGCTACCGGCGGCCGCACCGCTCAGTTCACCATCCTCGCCGGGATGACAACGGCGCAGTTCGGCTCGGCGAACAATATCGGCGTCCAGACGGGCAGCGTGGCCGGCCGCATCGAGGTTACGGCCCGGTTCACCGCCAACGGGGAGGACATCACCCCGGACCCGGCGCCGGTGCAGGTGATGACCGTCCGGCGAGCGGCTCCGGTGATCCAGTCGGTCCGGATCGTCCGGACCACCGGCGGCTTCGAAGTCCGCGTCGTCGGGCTCTCGAGTCCGCGCGACATGAGCCAGGCCGTGTTCCAGTTCACCGCCCGCGCCGGCGCCAACCTGGAAACCACCCAGGTGACGGTGGATCTCGGCTCCGTCTTCTCGAACTGGTACCAGGGCGAACAGTCGTTCCCCTTCGGGAGCACGTTCGAGTATGTGCAGCCGTTCACCATCCAGGGAGACAGCAACGCCGTGGCCAATGTGAGCGTGACCTTGACGAACTCGTCCGGCACATCGCAGCCGGCGAGTGCGAACTTCTGATTCAACAGCAGCAGCCCGCTCCCTTGCCGGCCGGTCGAAACCGGCCGGCGAGGGAGTACCGAGCGGGGGGCGGACGCCCGTTGCCGGGCTGTCACCGGCTCTCGGCCGGCCGCGGCGTGCATCGCCGGCGGCGCAGCTTCCGGGCGGTCCACTCTTTATACGTTTGGATCTGTTTCGCGAGTTGCTTCCGGATCTCGCTGAATGTCGCTCCGGTGTCCACCCAGGGAGCTTGACACATCGACCGGGCCGTCGCCAGGCGCCACCGCGTGTCGGTGTCGAAAGCAGAAAGCCAGATGGCGATCCCGTTGAGCAGGTCGGTTTCGCTGCGGGCTTCGAGCAGTGTGCGGGTGGAGATGAAAATCCTTCCGTGCGACTCGAAAAACTCGGGGTCGTCGCTGAGGACCGGTACGATGATCAACGGTCTCCGGCTGCCGGCCAGCGGCGCCAGACGCCGTCCCAGCCGGGCCAGATAGCCGACGAGGTCCGCGTCGTGGTAAATGGGCAGCTCCTGGCCCTGGGCGTTTTCCACTCGCAGAAGCTGCCCCAGCTCTCCCCCGCACTGCATCTGAGCGGATGGCGCCACCGCCAGCCGCCCCGCAAACACGAGTGTAATGATTACCGGCGGGCTCAATTTTTCCCTCGTTTTCCCAATTAGGGATTATAGGGTCTTGTGTCTTTTATCGGCCCCCGAAGATCTTTCTTGAGAGCTTGCTTGGAGGGTAGGGTCACTTACCGCACGATGTTAAGATCGATTTCCCGCCGGGGACGGTATCCGTCACCGGTCGCGGGCCGCCGCCTTTTCCGCCTCGAGGACGGCCGACTCGGGGAAGGTCGGGCGGAAGACCACCACCTTTCGGCTCAGCGAATCGACTACGTAGACCCGGCGATGGTGATCTACATATATGTCGTACGGCTTGTGGAACTGATCGATGCCCTCTCCGGACTGTCCGATGAGCGAGATCCTCCGGCCGTTGGAGGCGTAGACGAGCACCGTCTCGTAATCCGGATCCCCTACGTACATCAGGCCGGTGCTACGCTCGATGCCGAACGCCGACGGCCGCCTTACCGGGCCCCAACGAAGGGCCCTCTTGCGCTTGCCCCTCGAATCGAATACTTCCACCTGCCGCGTGCCTGTATCCAACACGTAGACGTCCTTCAACCGCACGGCCAGCCGTACCGGATTTCGGAGTCCGCCCGCCTCGGACGAAGCCCCCAGCCGGCTCACCGTCTCACCCTCCTGATTGAAGACGAGGACATCGTGCCTCCCCGGGTCGGTCACGTAGACCCGGCGCAGATCGACTGAGACGGCGATATCGGACGGCGCCACCAGCTCGTGACGGTTCCGTTTCCCCAGCAGCCGGCGCAGGTACTCGCCCGTCCGGTCAAATACGAAGATCTCTCTCAGACAAGCGTCCACGACGTAGACGCGGCCGTGCATATCCACGTCTACGCCCACTGGGCAGCGTAGCTCCACTTTGCCAGCTTTGCGAATTACCCTGTATTCGTTCGCCAGAACATGGAACATGTGCACCGCGCGGGCTCCCTCGTCGGCGATCCAGATCCGGCCCGTGTCATCGACGGCCACCGACCGGGGGATGCGCACCGGCGAGAGATGTTCCGGGCCCCCAAACAGGAGGCGGCCGAGCCCCTTGGCGAACCGGCTCCGGGGGTTCACCCCGGCGTCGGTGCCGATCGTGAACAGGTGCTCGTAGGTGAGTTCTTGTCCGGCCGCGCCCAACGCCGAGACAAGCAAGCACGCCACTATGGCGCCGATCCGCCGCCGGCCGCCGCTTCGAGGAGAGGCCGACCGCACGATCGTTGTTGCCGTCCCCATTGCGTGCCCGCTAATGGTACATCTTCGGATCGTGGTTCTCTCCGTGACAGGTCAGGTAGCAGCGCCCTCGGAAGGTTCCAGTCCTCTCGTAGCGGAGACGTCCGGATTTCGACGGTCCGACGATCGCCAAATCGAAATTGATCAAGGCGTGGTTGTTCGTCACGCTCCCGCCGTTGATGCCGTGCGGATCGTGGCAGGTACTGCAGGAGGTGTCTTCGCCCTGGATGTGCTTTTTGTGCAGCTTGAAGCTCCTGTTCATCAGGATGCTATTGGCGATGTCGTGACACTTGTCACACAGTGCGTAGGTGCCGTTCAGGCCCGGCTGGTACTGCACGCCCGGGCTGTCGTCGCCCGGCTGGGCCGGCGGCACCTCCGCTTCGTACCGGCGCTCGAGGATGTGCGGCCAGTTCGAACCATGGACGCCCGAGGGCTGCGAGCCGCCGTCGTTCCGCGCCTGGCTGTTGTTGTGGCAGTCGCCGCAGTAGATGTATGTGCCCGCCGCCAGACTCCTGCCCGGAGCGCCTGTCAGCGTCAGCATGTTGGACCTCAGGCTCGGCACTTCGCTGTTGGATCGCTGCCGCGGCATGGTGACGTTGTGCCGCGCGACGGAGGAGTTGAACTCGGCGACCGTGTTGAATGGATCTCCCACCGTATCGTCAGTCACCCGCCATGGGGTTCGTCCGTAGACGGCATAGCCCGGCGTCGCCTGGGGCTTGCCGGCGCCGGCCCCGTGGCACTTGAAACAGACTTCGTGTTCCTTCGTCGCCGGCTTTTGAGCGGTGAGCCCCGAAAGGGAATCCACCCCGGTGGCCTCCGCCATCGCCGGCGGCAGCGACGGCGGAGTCGGCGAGAACCCAGGCGTAAGGGCCGCGTGAGGATTGTGGCAATCGGCGCACTCAGCGTGCCGGTTTCCGTTCAGCGGGTAGGCGTTCTCGCCCGGCTGATGCAGACCCGACTTCGTCGTCGTGGGATGGGCGTACGGCAAAGTGAATGCGTTCATCACCGGCGGCAAGGCCGGCGACGTGCCCGTGCCGGCGTGGCATTCCGCACAGGTGTTTTCCTCGACGGCGCGCAGCAGAACCTGGTCCGTGGCCCCGTGGGGAGCATGGCAGGACAGGCAGGCGTTCGAGCCTACGTTGCCGTAATACTCGTTCCGCGTGTGCGTGGCCGCTTGATGGGCCGAACCCATCCACCCGGCGAGGGAGTTCGGCGCCGGTCGCGTAACGTCGTGGCAGGCCAGGCAGAGAGCGCCGCCCTCGTTGGACCGTACCAGGAACTTGCCCCGGGCCGGGTCCTTGTTCTGAATGTGCGGGTCGTGGCAGCTCAGGCATTCCACCCGGTCTTCGGGCAATGTCACGTCTGGATCCGAGGAAACCGCCGGCGTCTGCGAGAGCCCCGGGTAAAGCTGGCCGTCGTCCACCGGCCGCAAGGCGATCGGGTGGTCGCCGCCGAGGTTCTGGCCCAGGACCGTTTCCGGCGACATGGAGCCCGACACCGGGATCGTTCCGCTGCCCACCGTGGTTCCCAGCGCCACGGTCCCGTCGTGGCAGCTCAGGCACAGCCGTGAAGACGTACCCGCCGGGTTGCCGGGAACGGCATCCAGCGTGGGGCTTTGATACGGCGTGTAGGGCCCCTCCGAGGACTGTTGATTCCAAAGGTAGGGGAAGCGCGTATCGGCGTTGTGGGGGATGTGGCAGAAGATGCAGGCGCGGGTGTCCCCTGAGGTCACTGGTCCTGGACCCCCCGCCGAAAGGTTATGGGGCGTGTTCAGTACCTCCGTGACGCGGTTCTGCCCCGGCGCCGCTGAGACAGCCAGGGCGGCGAGGGTCCACAGCGCCTTCCTCATCGTCTCCTCACGAGCCGCGCCTGGCGCGCCGGGCGGGGACGGAAGACCTGCACTCTGGAATTGTAGGAGTCCGCGACCAGCAGCCGGCCCTCGGCATCGACGCAGATTCCCGCCGGCAGGAAGAACTCGCCCGGTTTCGCTCCCCCATGGCCGAAGGCCCAAACGAGCTCGCCAGCATAGGTGAACGCCTGGACGAGCTCGAACATGGCGTCCACCACGTAGACTAGTTTTCGCCCCTCGTCCACGGCGATTCCCTTGGGCCGGAACAGGCCGCCGGGCTCGTTCACCGGCTTGCCGAAGCTGGCAAGGAACGTGCCCTTCCGGTCGAAGACCTGAACCCGGAAGTTCATCGAATCCAGCACGAACACGCGGTCCGGCGCCAGGGCAATGTCGGTGGGGAAATTGAACTCGCCGGGGCCCTCGCCGCGCTTACCCCAGCGCTCCAGCGGACGTCCTTGGGCGTCCAGCACCTCCACGGCGTGGCGCAGCGTGTCGGTCAAATAGATCCGTCCGGACTCCCGGTCGATCGCGATGCCCGTGGGCCGCTTGTAGAGCCCCTCGCCGCCGGCGTCGCCGATGAAGCGGTCGAACTTCCCGTTGCGCCGGAACACGAAGATCTTACCCAGGTCCGAGTCGGTGACATAAATGTTCCCCCGGGTGTCCGTGTCGACGTCGATGGGCGAGCGGAAGCGCTGTTTCCGTGCGCCGTCCAAGCGTTTGTATTTCTTCCTGCGGGGGTCCAGGATGTGCACGGCCGGCCCGGCCCGGTCGGTGATCAGGATCCGTCCCTCCCGGTCCACCGCCACGGAGAACGGCCGCAGCAGCCCGCGGGACCTCTTTGACGGGCCGGCTACGATCCTCGCCAGTTTGGAGAAGAAGCCCCGCCGGATCTTCAGGTCACGGGGCGTCGAAATGCTCCGCAGGAAGGTGACGCTGTAGCCGGCGTCCGACTGCGGCCAGGCCAGCCGGACCGGCGCCTCGTCAGCCGCCCGGCCGGCGCCCGCAGCTAACAGGATCGCGATCATTACCGGCCCGAACATACAGTTTCAGAATACCCGGAAGTCACGCACCCACCGGAAGATGATCGCCTTGCGGAAGCTGCCCCCGCTGAACTGGTACTTGTACAGGATGTAGCCGGCCTCGAAGCGCAACTTCCGGAACCGCCACTCGAGCCACGCCTCCTGCTGCTCGAACCAGGAAGCCAGTTGCGGGCCCAACGTCTGCCGCCGGGCGCGGTACACCCCCCTGATGGTCAATTGCCGCGCCGGGTGTAGCGAAGCGGTGGCGGTCGTGTTGTCGGTCGAGGAGCTGTTGAGCAGCGCTCCTGAATCGAGGAAGCCGCTTTCCGACGTATCCGTGACGCCCGGGATCAGCAGAAAGAACGACTCACCCGCCAGGATCGTCCGGTTGTAATAGGCCGACATCCGGCGGCCGTCGAGGCGGCCCCCGTATTCGCGGCCGTCGAGGTTGGTATTGGTTTCGGCCCGGTTGAAGCGCGACCGGTAGAGCCCGGCGAAGACCTCCCCCGTCCACCGGCCGACGATCCGGCGGCTCACCGCCAGGCGGATCCGTTCGGAGTTGTCTTCGTAAGGCAGGGGCGTGTCGAACCGCTGCCGCGAGCGGATCAGGGTAAATGAACCCGTGGTGCGGACCGTCGAAGCCGTCCCCACCGACGCGCTGGTGTCCAATGCATGGCCGCGAGAATCGCCGGGACTCCCCCCGACGAGCCTCGTGGCGTTCACGAAGATCGAGTAAGTGGTCGCCAATGAGAGCCAGCGGTTCGACCACGAGTGGTTCACGCCCCCACCGGCCGTCTTTACGCTGCCGGTCAAGTTCAGATTCTGCCCTGGGGGCGCCGTGATCGAGGTGTATTCTCCCCGGCCGAACAGCCGGAGTGTGGGATGCAGGAGGTATTCGGCGGTCGCTTCGATCCGCCCGTTGGACTGTTCCGTCGGGGGCAGCAGCGCCGGAGTGAGTCCGTTTTCCGGATTGGCCGCATACTGCGAGAAGTTCCCCGTATATTGTCCCCGGATGGAAGCGCGGAGGCGAGCGCCGGGGGCGTACTGAAGCCCCGCGCTCACATTGCTGTAATCGAACTGATAGTCCCCGGTAGTGAAGACGCCCTGATTGGCCGTGCGGACCGCCGAGGCGCTGAAGAGCAAGCTCTCCCGGATCGGGCGCTGGGCGTAGACGCCGGCGGTGTCCAGCGTGTAATCGGAGCCGAACAACACGTCCGTACCCTCTTTTTGCGAACCGAGAATGGCCAGGCGCCGCTGGTCCTGCCGGTTGTAATAGCCGTTGAACAACCACCGCTTCCACTTGTCGCGCCCGCTCAGCGAGAAGTTCTTTGAACCCACGTCCGAGCCGCGGGCGGCGATCGCCTCGGGCGTCGTGATGTTCGAGGTCAGGCTGTAGCTCACCTCGTATACGGCCCGGTTCGGCACGATGTGGCGCCAGTCGAGCTCGAGTAGCGAGTCCGAGTTGTTACTGAGAAACCGCGTGAAAGCGTTGTCGGCGGCCATCAGCAGCGGCCTCTCAATCCGCGAGTATCGGAAGCGGAACGGCCACCGCGACATGGGCAGGAACGACGTTTCGAAAGCCAGCCCGGAGCCCTCTGAGACTCCGGAAACGCCGCCCTGGAATCCACTGCTGAGCTGGGGCTGGACTCGATAAGTGATGAAGTACGGACTAAGGATGTAGCTGCGGTAGTCCAGCTTCAGGGTGGTGAACGGGTTCTGGATATGCTCGTCGAACCGGCCGCGGGCCTTGCTGTCCATCCAGCCGACGGCGAGAGAGCCGCTCAGGTGCTTCGCGCCTTCCCAGGGCGCCGGCTGTCCCACCAGCGGCCCCGCCAGAAAAACTATTGCCAGGCTGGACTCAAGAACCCGCACGATCGACCGATAAGGCAGAAAGGAGGGGGGCGCGAAGCCCCCCGGAATTGCGTACAGCCCAGTTACAGGTGGCAGGCGCCACAAAGGCCCTGCTTGGAGTTGGAATTGGCCACGCGTAGAAACGGGCTGATCGAGTTGTCATGCACGTTGTGGCACGAAGCGCACTGCACGGTGTTGTTGCCGCCGTCGTCATACAGCACGACGCCGTTGGTGACGGCCGTCGTCGGCGATTCCAGACCGGCGTCCGCCGTGCTGTAGATCATGTTCACCGGATGGTCGTCGGTCAGCCCGGCGGAGTTCGTCGGGTTGCCGACGGCGGCGTCTTCCGTCGGTCCGATCACGGTCGGGGCCGTGACGCCGTCATGGCAGCTCATGCACAGCACTGAGTACAGCTTGGCCCCCGAAGGAGGATTGGTGTCGCTGTAGGTGGCGTCGCCAATCTCTTGCGGGGTCTCATCCATCGTCGGGCTGTCATAAGTGCCGAAGATTTGGGTGCTGAACTGCCGCGCCCACAGCAGGGTCTGTCCCCGGCCGGCATTGGCCTGCGCCGTGTGCGGCACATGGCATGAGGCGCATCCGTTGTGGCCGACATCATGGTCGGTGCCGAACACGGTCGTCTTGCTTTGTGCCAGCAAGCCCGTCGGAAAGACGACGGCGAGTGCGATCGCCACAAGGAACACGAGCGCGAATTTCATGGTTTGTCACTCCTTTCTCTCGAATCTTGTTGTAGCCTCAAAGGCTTGAACCTCGGCTGCATCTCAAACTCTCTCCGTCCGACGCATCACCTCCTTCCGGGTGGCCGCAGGGTCGCCGCAGCGACGTCGGGCTGCGAAATGTACTGGAAAACTTGGAGGCGGCCCGGGTGCTCCTCGAAGCCCTGCTCGACGACGTAGATCCGATCCTCTTCGTCGATCGTGATCCCCGTCGGCAGCAGAAACTGCCCTGGCCGCACGCCGAAGCTCCCGACGAACAGTAACGGCTGCCCGTCGGGATCGAAAATCTGGAAGTTGTTGAACTCGGCGTCCAGCACATAGATGTGGCCTTCGCTGTCCACCGCAATGCCTTTGGGCCGCACGAAGTTGCCCGGCTGCACGCCCACTGTTCCGAAGGTCCGACGAAACTTGCCGTCCGGGCCGAAAACCTGGATCCGCCGGTTCCATGTGTCGGAAACGTAGAGATTCCCTTCTCGGTCCACCGCGACATTAGTGGGGCCGGCGAACTCGCCGGGCTCGGCGCCGCCGGCTTCGCTTCTCCGGCCGATCTCCTGGACGAGTTGAAAGCTTTGCGTGTCGAAGACCAGGACCTGGTTCCGTTTCACGTCGGCCACGTACAACCGGTTCCTGGCCCGGTCGATGGCCACGCCTCCCGGCCGCTCGAAGATCCCCGTCCCGAAGCCCGCCGCGGGACGCCCGTCGGGGGTGAAGACGACGATCCGGGCCGCGAAAGCGTCGGTCACGAACAGCCGTCCGAACTGGTCGAAGGCCAGGCTGGCCGGCAGAAACAGGGGGAACTGCGAATTGCCGGTCCAGCGCCTGACTGTTTCGTTCGGCAGATCGAAGATCAGGATCGCCCGCTGGGCCATGTCGGCGACGAAGACGCGGCCGGCCCGGTCCACCGCTACCCCATAAGGTTTCACCAGGCGCAACAGCCGCCGCCGCGCGGACTTGCCCGTAATCCTCTCGACGAAGGTCGGCTTGTACTGCCCGGTGACGTCTTCCGAGGATCGGATCACCCGGATGAAGCGGATCCGCGGCTTCTCCGGCGGCCCCGGCCACACGAGGTCGAACTGCGGCGCGTAGGGAGCCCGCTTCTGTTTCTTCTTCTTCGCCGGCGCCGGCGCCACGAGCAGCAGCGCACAAACGATCCCGGCGATCCATTTGGTGCTTGCTGTCGCCTTCCTCATCGCCATCCCTCTTTCCGCCTCAGTGGCACTTCAGACATAGGTCGCTCGTCTTCGGCGTGTCGGTGACCAGGAGATCGCGGCTTGCCTTCGTCGCGTGCGGCAAGTGGCACGTCAAACAATCGATTTCCGGCTTGTTTCCTTCAGCCGGTTTCTTCACCGGGTGCATCGCCAAGGGGTGCCCTAGCGTGCCGTTCTCCCTGAGCAGCAGCATGCTCAGGTTCTCGAAGGCGCCCGGCCCCAGCGTGGCGCGGCCTCCGAAGAGCGGGAAAGGCTTGCTGGTATGGACGATCTTGGCGGCGTTGTCGCCGTGACACCCGAGGCACAGATCATTGCCGGCGGCGTAGAGCTGTTTGTCGTTGGCCTCCGCGTGGGGGTCGTGGCACAAGACGCAGGACTGCCGGACCGGCTCGTGCACGTACTTCTTGCCGGCGACCACCTCGCCGTGGCAATCCAGGCAAAGCTCCCGGCCGTCCTTCACCAGGTAATAGGGTTGGTTGCTTCCGTGAGGATCGTGGCAGTCGGCGCACGCGTTGGCGTCGGCCGCCAGCAGGCTGTGCCGGTGGGCGGCGCTTTCAAAACGCTTCTTGAGTTCCTGGTGGCAGCCGAAACAGAGGGCCGCGGTCGTCTCGGCGGTGAGCTTGATCGCTCCGTCGCTCGGCGGCCGATGGCAGGCTTCGCACTGCCGGGCCCCGTACGGGCCGTGCTGCTCTTCGGGGATCAGTTTCGGCAGCGGCGCCGCGTGAGGATCATGGCAACTCGTGCACCGCGCCGTCTGAAACGGTTGGCCGTGGTGCGCCGTTACGATGGCCGAATCCTCGGCGTCGTGGCAGCCAAGGCACAAATCCGGCTCTTTGTCGTTCAAGTACGGTTTGGAGGCGGCCGTGCCTGGTTCGCGGTGATTCAGGTGGCAGGTGTCGCAGCCCAGTTCCACTGCCGGGTGGACCACCGGCTCTTCGAGCTTCTGTTTGATGCCGCTATGGCAGGTCACACACGCCGGCTCCCCCGCTTGCTGAGCATAGGCCGCCGTCCAAAGCGCCACCGTGAGCCCACTAACCCCGATTCGCCACATTGATCCCTACGGCCTCTCTTCATCCGAATCTCGGCTGGACGATCTGGAGCCGCCCCCTCTCCGTCTCCGCCTCAACCGGAACCCGGGCCACTATTTCGCGGATGTCCTCCGCGTCGAACTCTTCCCGCAGGATGCCCGAGAGGATGCGCGGGCGGTATTCCTCAGCGGTCTCGCGCCGTCCCGCCGCCAGGATCACTCTCATGCCGGGCGACCTCGTATCCCCCGCCAGGCAGTGAACCAGTTCGCGTGCCTCAGCCTCGTTCCCGGTTACCTGGACCACGACGAAAGCCGGGTGAAACTCGCCAACTTGCCGCGCCGCCTCGTAGCCATTCCTGGCGAAACGGAACTCGAGATCGTCCGCATCCGCCCGCCACAGCCTTCGCATCTGCGATTCCTTCCGGGTCACCACCAACACCCGCGTCGGCAGCTTCATGATTCGCCGATAATACGTACAGTCCTCACAGGAACCTTGGCAGAAAAGCCGCCGGTGGCCGAGCTCGCAGCCCAGCCGGAGGAGTTCGAAGCACCGGGTCGCTTGGACCCGGTAAACGGCGCAGCGCTTGCACTCATCGCGGGTCCGTCCGGCTTCCGCCAGGTACTCCCAGCAGCGCAACGGTCCACCGGCCGACGCTTCTTGCGCTTTGTGCCTGCCAGCGGCCACCGCAGCCCGCCCGCGCTCGTCCAGGAACCGGTCCAGCTCCGGCCGGGCGATGCGGTAGTGCCCGCCAGCCGTGCGTTCCGCCGGCAGCTTGCCACACTTGATCCACTTGAGCACCGTGTCGCGCTCCACATGGCAAATGCCCGCGGCCTGCCCCGTTGTCAACCAAGCTTTTGCCTTGGCGGCCATCTCCAGGTTCCAGGGTTCATGGTATCAAACTCTTAAAAGCAAGATCAAGGTTTGTGTAGTGGCTTAGTAGTTGTTCGTCTTCTCTGCGGTACTGGCCAGAAGGTACGCTCCGAACGCCGCATTTCCGCCACAGCTTTTGCTAATGCGCGCGCCTCTTCTGGGATTGCGGCTTTAGGAGTGGCTGGTGAGGGTCGTCGGGGGGTACCTTCCCGGCCCACTCTTCCGCCCGGCGGTTGTCCCCCTTCCGGCGCCATAACCAGCTCATTCCAGCGGCGATGTCGGCGGCTTTGGGATCCAACTCGGCGGCCCGTTCGAAACACCGCTCAGCAGCCTCGACCTTTCCCCGTCTGGCTTCGAGATAGCCCAGCTCTACCCACGCCGGCCGGAAGTCCGGGGCTTCGCTGGTCAGGGACTCGAGGATCTCCTCGGCCTGGTCTGCCAGACCGAGGCGCAGGAGCTGCCGGGCCATCGCGAGGCGGCGTCGATATCTTCCCCCGCCGGCTGGTGCGCCCTTGACGGGCTGGGCTTGGCCGAAGATCTCGTCCAAATACCGCTGAACGCTTCCCAGCCCTTCCCGTCCGAACCCGGCGGTCCGGTTGAGCAGCTTTCCGTCCGCCGAGATGATCAGCAGGCTCGGGGTAGCGACGATTTGATAGCGCCCGAAATTGGTGCGGTCCGGATCCAGCAAGACGGGGATCGGCGATCCGCACGAGCTGGCGGCTTTGCGAAGTTGGTCTCGGTCGCTCGGGCCGGAGACCACCGTGAGCAGGGCGGCGCCCTTGTATCGGCGAACCAGTTCCGCGGCGCCGCACAAAGCTTCTTTCGACCGGCGGTACCTGGGGTGCCAGAACAGCACCAGCCGCACCTTCCCGGGAAAGTCCGCCAACGATTTCCTGGCCCCGCTCAGGTCGACCGCTTCGAGCGGCGGCGCCGGCCGCCCGATCGCGAGGCCCCGGGGATGCGGTGAAGCCGCCATTGCGCCGATCCCGGCTCCCATCAGCATCCCAGCCACGCAGCGACTAGTGACTCGCATCCGCTTCCGCCCGCGTATAGGATTCCGGCCGATGGCAGCCGGGCGCGCAAGAACCGCCGTTGCTGGTCTCTTTGTAATTGATCGGCAATTGCCAGTTGCCGAACGGCACCGAATCGCGGATGTGGTTTGGATGCCGGCTGGCGTGGGTTTCGTGGCAAGCCCGGCATGTCCGGCCCTTCCGCGCTTTGTGGACGTGAACGTAGTGCAGGTTTCGGGCGCCGTTGCGGAAGTCGGTCACCGTCGTGGTCTCGGCCTCCGTTGCCAGCGCCGAGTCGTGACAAGAGAAACACAATGCGAAGTTCTCTTCCCGGTAGGGGGCATAGAAGGTTGCCGGGTACTCGGCGAACAGCAGCCGGAAGAAATTCGAACCGTGCGGCTGATGGCAGCCCGAGCAATCTCTTTCCCGGATCGGCCCATGGTGGTCCGGGTTGTCGGCCAGGAGCTTCTTCATGTTCGTCAGCCCCTTGACCCGCGAGCCGTCGTGGCAGGACAGGCACACTGCCAGTCCATCGGCTTTGAGCAGCGGGCGGTGCTCGGCCGCGTGCGGCCGGTGGCAGTTCAGGCAAGCCGGCGGTTCGGTGACCGGGGGATGCTTCACTTTGGCCGACCGCGCGGTCTCGAGAATGTCGCCGTGGCACTGGCCGCAGAGCTCCGCGACCGGCGATTTCAGTTGTGCGGTCTGCTCCGACGCATGCGGATCGTGGCAGGTTGTGCATCCACTCTCCAGCGCCTGGTGCCGGAATGGCTCGGCCTCCAGCCGCTCTTGCATCTCCTGGTGGCAGATGAAACAGAGTTGATTCCCCTCGATGCGGACCAGATGATCGTGGTCCGAAGAGTGGGGATCGTGGCAAGCCACGCAAGCGCCCACGGCCACCGGTCCATGCATGTGTTTGCCCTCGAAGGTCTCGTGGCACATGCCGCAGAGTTCGGCCGGCGGGGCTGTCAGGGTTGCCTCGCCCCCCTTTTCCGGGACATCGTGGCAACTCGTGCAGTCGGCGGCAGCCGCGGCGTGCTCCACGCGGGAGCCCATCAGGTCGGAGTGGCAGGAAGTGCAGGCGGCGCCGCCGGTCTCCGGATGCCGAGCCCACAGGCCGGCGGCGGCCAGAGTCCACATGGCAGCGAGCTTGGTGATCCGGGTCACGAGAAACCTCGGTGCGGCTCGAGGTGAGTTCGACGCTCAACCAAGACCGAGACTATAAGTTAACTACTTGCGGACCTTAAGGTCAACAAACCAACCCCTCAGCGGCACGGCGGCCCCTGCAGCGCCGGCCCGGAAGAAACCCGGCGCCCCGTGTCAACTCCATGAGCCGCCGGAACATTCAGGACACGCGCCAGCCCGCCTGCAAACCCGTTTTCGGAGGCCCTCCCACGGAGGATCGCCACCGGCGCCGCGCCGGCGAACGTCCCACGGCGCCATCGGGCAACCCCCGGCCGCAGAGCTGCCTTCCATTCCACCTCATTCGTTGCCTGCGGATGGCGTCGCCCGGATAGAATAGTCCTGGCATGAGAACGGCAGGAATGGCATCGTTGGTTGCCGGCATCGTGGTGTTGTGGGGTTGCGCGCGCAGCGCTCCGCCCCGCCCCGGAGAGGCCGACTACCCGTACCGCCCCGTTCCGTTCACCAGCGTCCGCCTCACGGATATGTTCTGGGCGCCGCGCATCGAGACCAACCGTACGGTCACGGTACCGTATTGTTTCCGCAAATGCGAGGAGACCGGCCGCATCGACAACTTCGCCAAGGCCGGCGGGTTGATGGAGGGGGACTTCGTCGGTCTTCGATATAACGACTCTGACGTCTTCAAAGTGATCCAGGGGGCCGCGTACTCCTTGGCCATCCACCCAGACCCGGAGCTCGACGCCTATCTCGACGGTCTGATCGCCAAGATCGCCGCCGCTCAGGAGCCGGACGGCTACCTTTACACCGCCCGTACCATCAGCCGCGGCGACGACATGAAGCGGCTCGGCCCGGAACGCTGGTCGAACCTGATCACCAGCCATGAACTTTACAATGTGGGCCACCTCTACGAGGCCGCTGTGGCCCACTACCGGGCCACGGGCAAGCGCACCCTGCTCGACGTGGCTGTGAAGAACGCCGACCTCATCGCCCGGACGTTCGGTCCCCACGGCATCCGCGACGTGCCCGGCCACGAGGAGATCGAGATCGGCCTGGTGAAGCTCTACCGGGTCACTGGCAACCCAGCCTATCTGCAGACCGCTAAGTTCTTCATCGACGAGCGCGGCAATCCGGACCGCCACACCATGGAGCACCCCAAGCGCGGCCGGTGGTACATGCAAGACCACTTGCCCGTGAAGCAGCAGACCGAGGCGGTGGGCCACGCCGTCCGGGCGGGTTACCTCTATGCCGGCGTGGCCGACGTGGCTGCCCTCACCGGCGAGCCGGGCTACCTCGAGGCCCTGGAGCGGATCTGGGAGAGCGTCGTGGGGCGCCGCATGTACCTCACTGGAGGCGTGGGCGCTCATCGCTCGGGCGAGCGGTTCGGCAAGGACTACGAGCTGCCGAACGAAACCGCCTACGCCGAGACCTGCGCCGCCATCGCGAACGCGCTCTGGCAGCACCGGATGTTCCTGCTCACCGGCGAGGCGAAGTACATCGACGTGCTCGAGCGCATCCTCTACAACGGCTTCCTCTCGGGCGTCTCGCTCTCCGGCGACCGCTTCTTCTACCCGAACCCCCTCGCCGCCGACGGCAAGACGAAGTTCAACCAGGGGCACGCCACCCGGGCCCCTTGGTTCCGCACCTCCTGCTGCCCGGTGAACGTCGTCCGCACCATGCCCTCCATTCCCGGCTACGTCTATGCGGTCCGCGACGGGGAGCTGTACGTCAACTTGTTCGTGCAGGGCGAGGCCCGCGTCGAGCTCTCCGGCGCGCCCCTGGTGGTTCGCCAGCGGACGCGGTATCCCTGGGACGGAGACGTCGAGATCGAGGTGGACCCCGGGGCCCGGCGGGAGCTCACGGTGCTGGTTCGCATCCCCGGCTGGGCCCGCAACCGGCCCGTGCCGACGAACCTTTACCGGTACGTGGGAGAGGCGCCCGGCGAGCCCGAAGTCCGGGTCAACGGGTCGCCGCTAGATCTCGATCTCGACCGGGGCTATGTTCGGATCCGGCGTGAGTGGGCGCCCGGCGACCGGATCGGTCTCCGGCTACCCATGCCCGTGCGCCTCGTAGCGGCCCATGAGGCCGTCGAAGCCGACCGCGGCCGCCTGGCGATCGAGCGCGGTCCGCTGGTCTACTGCGTGGAAGGCATCGACAACGGCGGCCGAGTGGATCACATCCGCGTGAGCCGGGCGGCGCGTTTCTCCACCGAGCACCGGCCGGAGCTGCTGGGCGGCGTCACGGTGATCCGGTGGGACGGGCACACGGCCGTGCCCTACTACGCCTGGTCGAACCGCGGCGAAGGCCCGATGGCGGTCTGGCTGCCTGAGGAACGCCCGCGGCGGCGGCCCGCGAGCGCCGCACCCTAGCGGCCCAGGAAGCGCTCGAGCTTGCCCAGTTCCTTCTCCGCCAACCCGAGGTACTTCTTCCCGCCCGCAGCGTCGCCGGCGTTGATGGCGTTCTCTGCTTCGTCCAGATAGTAAACGAGGCGCTGCTCGGCGGCGGCGATATCGGTGCGGAGGCTGAGACCGGAGGCTTCTTGCGACCGCCGCAAGGTATCGATCGAGCGCCGCACCGGCCCGACGCGCGTGGCCATCAGCATGAGCTGCTCCCGGAGATCGCGGAGGGCGGCGTCGTTGCGGGCGGGCGCCGGCTGGGCCGGCGGGTGTTCTGCCAGACGGCGCGACGGCGTTTCACCTTGGACCGGGCGGGGCGGCGCCGCCTGAGTGGGCGCCCTCGCCGGCCTGGGGGACGGCGGGCTTTCGGAGGTCTTCACTGGAGCCGGACGCGCGCCGCCGCTCCCTGTCGATTGCGCAGGACGGGAAGGTGTTTGCGCCACCGGTGGCGCGCTGGCGGCCGGCCTGGGCGCCGGACGGGCCGGTGGAGCGGCCGCTTCGGGTGTTTGCGGCTCCTGTTGCCCGACCGGCGGTCCCGGCGGAGCTTCCGGCACGGCTTCTCCGGCAGGGATGGTTCCGGACGGCGCTGCCGGGATCGCTTCCTCTGCCGCCGGCTCTACAACGCTTCCAGCCCGCGTAGCGAACCACCTCGGCGCCTGAATGGCGGCGAAGACGAGCAGCGCCACTGCGGCGGCGGCTCCGGCGAACATGTAGAGCAGCCGGTTGCTCCGCGGTTTGGACGCCGGCGCGGCCTGCGGCGGCCGCGCGGACGCAGTGGGCCGGACCTGCGCTGCGCCGCCCTGCTCCGGGCCGGTGGCAGCCGCCGTTTGCTGCCGCTCTCCAGCCGGTCCGGCCGCCGGAACCGCCGCTTCGAGCGCCCGCTGGAACGCCACTGCCGTCTGGAACCTCTTCTCCCGGTCCTTGGAGATCGCCATCAGGATAATGTCGTTCAGCGCTTCGGGCAGGGAGGGATCCAGCTCTAGCGGCGGCCGCGGCGACTCCTTGAGGTGCGCCTGCATCAACGAGTACTGGCTGTCGGCCTGGAACGGCTTCACTCCGGTGACAATCTCGTAGAGCGAGATGCCCAGCGAGTACAGGTCGCTCCGGGCATCGACGTCGCGGTCTCCCCGCACCTGCTCCGGCGACATGTAATAGAGCGAGCCGAGGGTGAAGCCGGTCTGCGTCAGCCGCTCGTCGGTGACCGCTTTGGCGATGCCGAAGTCCATCAGCTTGACGGTCCCGTCCGGCGTCACCATCATATTCGCCGGTTTGATGTCCCGGTGCACCACACCATGCTCATGGGCGTAGGCGAGGGCCGAAAGCACCTGCCGCACGTAACCCACGCCTTCGGCCAACGGAATCGGCTGGTCCTGCTGAAGCCGCTCTTCGATGGTGACTCCCTCGACGTACTCCATCACCATTAGGAGTTGGTTCTCCACCCGCTGGGCGGTGTAGAGTTTGGCGATGTTGGGGTGGTCCAGGTTCGCCAGCACCCGGATCTCGCGCACGAAGCGATCCGCCAGCGCGGCGTTGCCCGCCAGGTCCGGCAGCAGGATCTTGATCGCCTCGATGCGGTTGGAAATAATGTTGCGGACTTTGTATACGCGGCCCATGCCGCCGGCGCCCAGCACGGCCAGGACTTCGTAGTCGCCGAAGCGGTCGCCCGGCTGGAAACTCATGGCCCCCTCCTGCTTTTCTCTGTTTCTGGGACGGTGGTCCCAGCTTCCACTATGGGCTGTTCCTCACCATGTCGCCCACCTTGGGTGTGGCGGCCCCGGAGAAGGTGCCCACCGAGGAAATCTCGTCGGCCTCGGTGATCGTCACCTCGCCGACCTTCTGAGTGATCCTCCGGATCACGCGCCCCGTGGCCGGATCCTTCACCTCGCGGGCCAGCCGCCGGATCTCCAGCGTATCTCCGACCTTGACCCCTGCCCGCGTGCCTACGTTCAAGATCAGCGTGTTGCCCGAAACGTCGGCCACCAGCCCCTCGATCTTCACCTTGCGCGTCGGCAACTTGTCGGCCTGGGCGTCGAGCTGGGCGGCGATCTCATCCACCGCCTTGTTCACCGCCTCGCCGATCAAAGTGGCGGCGAAGTTCGTGCTGGACATGTCCACGTTCCCCGAGCCATAGCCTCCAGATCCGCCCCCGGAACCGAGCAACGTGGTTCCGGAACGCTTGGATTCCCCTTTTCCGCTGGCTACGGCCAGAATTTCCGCCGTCGTCGTGTCGATGACCCGGGCCGAGAGCTGCACGACAGCCTTCGCTTTCCGTTTGCCGAAGCCGCCGAGCCCCCAGCGGCCGGTCACCGCTCCCAGGCCGCCGAAGCTCTTCACCTGATCGTCCCGGCCGAACTGGGTGATCGAGCCGAGGATGATCGCATCCACGCCCAGGATGCGCCCGATCTTGGCCGCCGTGGTCGAGTCGGCGCGGTCACTGTTCGAAAAGTTCTGCTCTGCCAATACCTTGTCGAGAGCCTTCCGCTCGATCACCGAGTACCTGCCCGACTTCACCAGCCGGTCCACCAGCATGTCCGCTACTCCCCGGCCCACGTCGTAATCGGTGCCGAAGATCGCCGAGATGTAACCGTGCACCGTGCTGTAATCGAAATCCAGCACCGCCACCCGTTTCTTCGCTTGGTTCTGGGCGGCGGCGGGCAGGCAAGCAAGAATGGCGGCGAGTGTAACGATGAGACGTCCACGCACTCTCTGATCTCCTCCTTTCCGAGAAAAAATCAACAGCAGAATATCATATCGAAGTACCGTCTTTCCCTTCTCGCCGCGCCGTGCGCGGCTCCAATCAAAGTGTTGGCAACGGCTCTTCGGTCTACTCGGCGCCGACTTCGAACCGGCCGAAGTAGCCGGTGATCGCCGGATCGGTGATCCGCCAGCGGCGGTTCAGGCCGTCCCGCCAGAACTCGTTCCGCTCGGCGACGCCGAGGGTCCACTCCGTCGTCGGCACGAACGGATCGTACCAGCGGTAGGAGCCGTCGTGGGCATCGTCCGGCAGGACCGCGCGCCGGAGCGAGACCTCGACGCCGTCCAGACGCACCAGCGCCCGGTCGCTGTCCATCCGGAACTCGATCGGGGCCTGCCGCACGGCCATGATCTCGCCCACCACGTCGCCGAAGTAGCGGCTCACCAGGTCCACCAGCGGCTGGGTCTCGGCGGCATCGATGAACAGAATGCTCCGCCGCGGCGCCTGCCGCCGCTCCAGATTGTCGTTGCCCGCCACCACGGCCACTACCTTGCTGCCCGCCAGCGGCGCTCCCTCGAACTCTCCGCTGGCGATCTTCCAGGCCAGGATCGCCTCGGTGGCCGCCAGGTCGCTCTGGCCGGAGAACCGGCAACCGCACGTGTACACCTCATTCGAGCGGACTTCGGCGTAATCGCCGCTGATCGCCGGCGCGCCGCCGGCGTAGACGCTCGTTGTTGTCAACAGGATGAGGGCAACCCAAACTGCTGCTCTCATGTGCCACCCCCTCGTTCGGATCGATGGTACTCGGCTCGAGAGTTCCAGGATCGCTTTCCAGGGTCGGCCCGCACAGCCCGGCCTGGGGCCGGGCGGGCGGTTCCGGCGTTCCCATCCCAAGTTTGTGCCCGCCGGCCGCGGGTGTCAAGGGGTGTGCCCACGGTCAGCGGATATCCTACCGGCCCCGCAGCCCCGGTTCGCGTCGCCGGAAAGCCGCTGGGAAAAGCGACCGTAAATGTGGGAGAATAATAACCGTGAAGACCACGGTCGAGATACCGGATGCCTTGCTCCGCAGGGCGAAATCTGCTGCAGCGGCACGCGGCATCTCTTTGAAGGCTTTCATCAGTGAGGCCCTCGATGAGAAGCTGAGGACTCACGGGACGCAGCCGAAGCCCTGGATGAAACACTTCGGGAAGCTCCGTCACCTTCGTTCGGAAACCGCCAGGATCAACCGGATCATCGAAGAGGAGTTCGAGCGGCTCGAACCGGAGGACTGGGAGTGATCGTGGACACGAACGTTCTTTCGGCTTTCGCTGACGGGGATCCGATTGTTGAGAACCTCCTCCTTGAGACTGCGGAAATCGCTGTTCCCGTAATCGTTCTCGGAGAGTTCCAGTACGGAATCCGCGGCTCACGCCACCGTGCCGAATACGAGAACTGGTTGGCCGAGTCCCTGTCGGCTTTCCGAGTCCTGGCCATCGATGAGGATACCGCCCGCTGGTATGCTGAGCTTCGATTCCTGCTGAAGCGTCGCGGCCGTCCGATTCCGGCCAACGACCTCTGGATCGCCTCTCTGGCCAGACAACACTGCCTGCCGGTCCTGAGTCGTGACCGTCACTTCGACGTGGTTCCCCGCTTGAAACGCATCGGCTGGTAGCCGGCTCCGCAGGAGGGGCGTGCGGCGTTTCCGGCTCGGGCTCCCCGTACCGCCGGCGTCCGCCTTGGTTCGGATTGAAACCCGGGATTTGGGCGGCTATACTGGACACATTCGGATGTAACCGGGAAGCTGGGCGGAGGTGAACATCTCCCGGGTATTCAATTTGCCAACCAGACAGAACAGAAAGGAGGGGCTTGCTGTGAGAGCGAGCATGACGATTCTCAGAGTTGAAATCCCCAGTGCCAAGATCGTACCCATTGGCGGGGTGAATGTCTCTGGGTATGCGGGCCACGAATTCCATCTTTTCGTCCAAATGAAGGTCACGCCTCGGACGAGGGGCCCTTTCTCGGGGGAGGGGATCGACTGCCCGGAACTGGAGTGGAACGAACGCATCGAATGGTTTGCTTACGATCAGGCGACCGATTCCTGGCACTTTGCAGGGGCGGACGAAGGGAACATGTACCAGCGCAAGCCGACGTCCAACACGTACGCCTCGTGGCACACTATGAGGTACTCGATTGCCAAGGACGTCAAGAATAATCCTCCGCCTGGTTTGCAAGCGTTGAAGACTGAGACCGAGGCCAAGCATTGGATTGCCCGTCATGGCCACAGCTGGAAGATCAACATCCGAGATACCCCTGCAATGGGACCGGCAGGCGGCAGTGGAGGAGGAGCCGGAGCAAGCCTGGTCATCGGCAATACCCGGCGCAGGGTCGTCTACTTCGATTTGGGTTTCACGGGCTGTCCGCTCCGCGCCAAGGCCGTCCAGATCCTCGAGACTATGGACGGCGTCCTCACCATCCACAAGTTCATCAACACCAGCGTACCGAAAACGCTGGTGGACGATCCGGCCCATCTCAAGCGGTGGCGCTCCCAGGTGGACAACCCGGGGTACTACAAGTTTTGGTGAGCCTTTTGCGTCCCGGTGCGGCGGCGGCCTGCACGGCGGAGACGACGCCACCTGCGCTGCGCGAGCCGCCCGGTGGCCGCCCTGAACGCCGCGGGTCTCAGTTGATGGGTGGGGCGGGGGGGGTAGAGCGCGGGGTCCGGCGTCGTGGCCGGGACCTGCTGCACCGCTTGTGGAGTTCGCACGGGCCGTGGGTGGCGCGGCCGGCACAACGCTGAGAGAGCACCATCGCGTTGCTCAGAACGCCTCCCCGCAGTATCATCCTGAAGGCAGGCGCACCATGACCCGTCGAGATCTGCTCCGGCTCTCCGGCGTTGCCGCGCTCGCCTCGCGCCCCGCTCCGGGTGCCGGCGTGCGTGAGGAGGCCCTCCGGCGGTGGATGGACGCCAAGTTCGGGATGTTCATCCACTGGGGACCCTATTCGCTCGCCGGCGTCGAGGCCTCCTGGCCCATCATGAGACCCAACCCGAAGCGTTGGGGGCCGATCACCGAGAAGGAGTACCGCCGGTTGCCGGAGCGCTTCAATCCGGTGAAGTTCGACCCCGCCGCCTGGGTCCGGTTGGCCCGGGAGGCCGGCCAGCGCTACATGGTCTTCACCACCAAGCACCACGACGGCTTCTGCATGTTCGACTCGTCTTACACGAGCTACAAGATCACCAACACGCCGTACGGAAAGGACATCGTCGCCCAGCTTGCCGAGGCTTGCCGGGGGGCCCGGATGCCCCTGGGCTTCTACTACTCGCCGCCGGACATGAACCACCCCGGTTTCCGCGACACCAGCCTGCCGGCGGCCGTCAACTGGCAGGGCGAACCGGAACGGCCCGAGTGGTTCCTCTACCTCGACTATATGGAGGCCCAGTTGCGCGAGCTGCTCACCCGGTACGGTCCTGTCTTCGTCGTCTGGTTCGACGGGCTCGGCGACCAGGAGAAATACGACGGGCTGCGCTTCATCGGCCTGATCCGCGACCTCTCGCCCGCCACCCTGGTCAACAACCGGATCGGCCTGCCCGGCGACTTCGAGACGCCCGAGCAGTTCCTGCCCCGCCGCATCCCCACGCGCGGCGTCCGGCTGGTGGGCGTGAACCCGGACCAGCCCGGCAATCAACCCTCGGACGAAGTCCCCCGCTCGATCGATTCCGCCCCTGGGAGACCTGCATGACGATCGACCGCACCTGGGCTTACAACCCGCGCGACCGGGAATTCAAGTCCACGCGGAAGCTGATCCGCACCCTGATCGAGGTCGCCAGCCGCGGCGGCAACTTCCTGTTGAACGTCGGCCCCACGCCCGAGGGCACGATCCAGCCGGAGTTCGAGGAGCGGCTGCGGGGCCTCGGCCGCTGGCTCCGGGCGAACGGGGCGGCGATCTACGGGACCACCTACGGCCCGGTGCAGGGCCTCGATCAGGTGCGCACCACCGCGAAGCCGCCGTTCCTCTACGTGCACCTTTTCGATCCGCCGCCGGGACCGGTCGAGTTGCCGTGGAAGCCGGAGAACCTGGCCGCCGTCGGCCTCGGCCGAAACGTCGCCGGCGCCCGCCTGCTGGCCACCGGAGCCGAAGTCCCGTTCCGTCTCTCCGGCGGCCGCCTCCGCGTGGAACCGCCCCGCCCGCTGCCCGACCGGGACGCTACGGTGATCGAAGTGCGGACGGCTGCTTGAGGGTTTCTTCCCGAAGCGGATTTCAGATGCGCCGCTGCTTCACCGGTCGCTCCCCACCGGCGCCTGCCTGACGTGAACTGCGGCGACGGGTCGGGGCCGGGTCTTCAGGTGCTTTCGCAGGAACGCGTCGGCCTCCCGGTGGGCCTTCAAAGCCACGGCCGGCTCGGTGTTGCGTCCCCAGTAGAAGCCGTGCCTGGCTCCCGGGAAGGTGCGCACCTCCACCTGCTTGCCCAGCGCTTTCATCTCCGGCACGAGAATCTCGAGGTTGAACCGTTTCAGCCAGTGCTGGTCGCCATGCAGGATCAGCACCGGACACTGGATCTTCGCGAGCTTGCGCCGGGTGCGCCCGCGAAGCGCGGGCGTGTAGAGTTGCTCGAGGGGAGCGTTGGCGAAGCGTCTCCTTCGCTGCTCGGCTACCGGCTGGGTCTCGTCGCCCCGGAGCACGTCGTCTTTCGTGAACATGCCCATGAAGATGATGCTGGCGGGTTCCCCGGCCACGACAGCGGCCACGTCCGTCTCCGCGGCTACTTCGAGCGCCAGCGTTCCGCCGCCGCTGCCGCCGTACAGCGCGACGCTTTCGGGATCCACCTCAGGCAGCTTCTTCACTGCTTCGACGATCGCCACGGTGTCCTTTACCACGCCGCGATCCTGGGGGTCGTGGTGGATGTCCCGCCGGGTGGCGTTCACCGTCACGTAGCCCCAGGCGAGGAAGCGCGCCTGGGCCTGCCCCGTCAGCGACTGGCGGCGGAGGTTCTCCATCTTCGCGTGCCCGAGCCCGCCGTGCAGGAAGACGACGGCGGGAAAGGGACCTTCGCCGGGCGGGATGCGGACGGCGGCGTAGGCGTTCTCGCTGATCCGCAATTCCCGGACCGGGCTCGCATCCTCCGGGATCAGCGGAACGGTCGCCCGGTCCGCCGCCGCGGGGAAACAGGCGCCCCAGACTACCGCCACTAGATAGATTGCCTTGCGCATAGCCCTGGCCTCCTTTCCTTTCCGACTGCGCCAGGCTTGCTCTGCCGGCTTTCTCACCCGCTGGGAACCGCCTGCCCGGCGGCTTCCTTGCGACCCAGCATCGCGAGCAGCTTCTGTTTCAACTCGGCTTTCACCGCTGCGTACTTTTCGACCCCGGCCAGGTTGGTCCATTCGTTCGGGTCGTTTTGGTGGTCGTAGAGCTCCTCGGCCCCGTTCTCGTAGAGCGTATAGCGCCACCGGCGGCTCCGGACCGAGAAGTTGTGGTACTGGCCGCCTTCGGGCTTGCGCTCGCCGTAGACCGCGATCAGGGCTACGTCCGGGCCGTCCCATTGGCCCGCCTCCGGGTTCTCGACGAGCGGGCGCAGGCTGTGGCCGTCGAGCGGCACGCCGCTGCGGCCGGCGTTGGGGTTCTCGGGCAAGCCGCAGTAGTCGATCAGCGTCGGGTAGATATCGACGTGAGAGACGGGCACGTCGCAGGCCGCGCCCGCCCGGCATCCCGGGGCCTTCACGATGAGCGGTACCCGGGTGGCCTCCTCCCAGTTGGTGAGCTTGAAGTTGTAGTGCTTCTCGCCCATGTGGAAGCCGTGGTCGCCGGTGAGGATGACCACGGTGTTGTCCGCGTAGGGACTCCGCTCCAGGGCGTCGAGCACGACGCCGATCTGGGCGTCCACGAAAGCCGTGCAAGCCAGGTAGGCCTGGAGGAAGCGCTTCCACAGGCCGTGGTTCTTGTAGAGTTCGTGCCGCTCGAAGCCGTACTGCAGGATCAGCTTCAGGAACCCCTGGCAGTCGTCGAGGTCGTCCTCTTTGTAGGGCGGCAACTGGAGCTCTTCCGGCGGGAACATGTCGAAGTACTTCTTCGGCGCGTAGAGCGGCGTGTGCGGCCGGATGAAGCCCAGGCCCAGCAGGAAGGGCTTGTCGTGGGGGCGGGAAAGCACCTCGGCGCCGTAGGCTGCGGTCATCTCATCGGGCATTGGGTCGCGGTCGGTTTCGCTCACGTACCGCATGGGCTTGCGGCCGCGCCCGTAGGCCCAGCCGTGCCAGCCCGGATACTTCGGCGGAGCGGGCACGTCGGAGAGCGGCGCGAAGCTGTGCTCGCCGCGCGCCTTCCAGAGCTTCTTGTCGTGGTCGGTGATGTACTGCTCCAGCCACTTGAGGGACGGGTGCAGCACCTCCATGTTGGCCTTCTCGCCGTTGTTCGGGAACGGGCCGTAGTCGGTCCGCGGGCCGTAGTTCGTCGAGCCGTCGGGGTTTTCGAACAGCTTCAGAATCTCCCGCTCATAGTGGTGCAGCTTGCCGGCTCCGAAGATCTCGTAGCCGTTGTTCTTGAAGTGCTCGAAGAGCCAGACTGAGTTGCGCAGCAGCTCGCTCGAGTCCATCGGCTTGAAATCGATGATCCCGGAGTGGTGCGGGTAGATGCCGCTGAAGAGGCACGCCCGCGCCGGGGCGCAGATGGGCGCGTTCGAGTGCGCATTGCTGAACTGAACCGCCTGCTTCATCAAACGGGCGATGTTCGGCGTCTTGGCTTGCGGATGGCCGCCCATGCCCTGGACCGAGTCATTCAGATCGTCGCAGACGATGAGCAGAGCGTTCAGCGGTTCGGCCTCCGCCCGGGAGCACGACAGCAGCCCGGAGGCGAGGACGGCCAGGGCGGAGCCGCCGGACGCAGACAGGAAGGATCGGCGGCTGAGAGCTTCACGGGATCGCGGTTCCATGGGATTCTCTCCCTGTGCCAGGACGGCGTTGGGGATTATACACCCGCGACAGGGGAGTATAGGGCGCGGGGGCTCGCCCGGCGCGTCTCCCGGATCCCGCTGCTCGCGCACCCGCCCCGCTCCGCGGAATTCCTGTCCACCTGCCGGTTCCACGGGAGGGGCCGACTCCGGAGCATGATTCTGGTCTCACCGCACCGCTGCCGGCGGGCTGCAGCCGGTTCGCCCCAGGCCCCCCGGGGGCGCACATCTTCCCGTGCGAAACGAAGCCAATTCCCGCCGGCTCCGCCCTTGTTCTCAATGAGGCGAGCGGCTGATGTTCGCTTTGTCTTCGCCTGATGCAGAGGCTGCCGCCTTTCCCGTCTCAAACCCAGTCCGTTGCCCACTCGGGACCCCGCGGTAGCGGCCTTCCGCAGCGATGGAGGCCTCCCGGGGACGATGCCACCGGGGAAATCATGGCGAAGAATAGGCGAAAATCGCTTCGTGACTCACTTTATATTGCATTTCGCCGGGGCATCTCGTAAACTGGTGTGGTCAGAATTGGCTGAAAGTGGTAAAGAGTGGCCGAACTCGGCCGATAGTCTAGAGTGACACCGTGGCCCCCGACGGTACCCAGAGCGGCGAACTCGACGAGCTGCTGGAGCTCGAGGGGCTGCTGCAGGGCAGCGCCGACGACAAGGGCCGCATCAAGCTGCCGAAGAAGGTCTGGACGTACCTCGAGCAGACCGGCGAGACCGTGTTCGTGGTCACTACGCTGGATCTGGAAACGATCCGGATCTATACCCGGAAGGCGTGGCTCCGGAACGCGGCCATCCTGGACAATGCGACGTCGGAGGCCGCCCGGTCGGTCTACTACATCGCCAAGGTCTATGCCAGCGCCGGGCCGATCGACGGGCAAGGACGGCTCCGCATGTCGCAAAAGCTGAGGAAGGACTTGGGCTTCGGCCGGGAGCCGGTCTACTTCGAGAAGTCCAGGGACCACATTGAAGTGTACAGCGAATCGGTCTATCAGACCAGATTGGCGGTGGCCAGACAGAATCTGCCGTCGAAGGTCCGCGAGGTGGAGGCGCTGGGGGTCCGGTGATGAGGCGGTATGCAGCACTATCCGGTGATGCTCGACGAGGTGCTCAGCTACCTCGACGTGCGGCCGGAGGGCGTCTACATCGACGCCACCGCCGGGCTCGGCGGCCACACCGGGGCGATCGCCCGGCGGCTGACGGCGGGCAGGGTGATCGCCAACGACCAGGACGCCGACAGCCTGGCCGAGGCCCGGCGCCGGCTGGAGCCGTATGCCGATCGAATCACTTTTCGCCATGGCCGTTTCTCGGAGCTCCCGCAGGCGCTGGAGGAGTTGGGTGTCGGCCCGGCGGACGGTCTCGTGGCCGATCTGGGCGTCAGTTATTACCAACTGACGGATCCGGAGCGAGGGTTTTCTTTCTCCGCGGAAGAGTCCCTGGACATGCGGATGGACCGCAGCCGGGGCGTGACTGCCGCGGAGTTGATCAATCGCATCGCCGAAAGAGAACTGGCGGACATCCTGTTTTCTTACGGCGAAGAAAGGAGGGCAAGGAAGCTAGCCAGAGCAGTCGTGAAGGCGCGGCCGATTCGCTCGGCCGCCCATCTGGCGCGGGTCATCGAGTCGGCCGTGCCTTCATCACGAAGCCGGCTGCATCCGGCGACGCGCACCTTTATGGCCCTTCGGATCTATGTGAACCGGGAACTCGAAGAGCTCGATGCTCTGCTGGACGTCCTGCCGGCCCTGGTCCGGAAAGGCGGCAGGGCGGTGTTTCTCACCTTCCACTCACTCGAAGACCGGAAGGTGAAGCGGAAGTTTCAGTCGCTGGCCCGCGGCGGCCGCGCCCGGATCCTCACCAAACACGTGGTCCGGCCGTCCGAGGAGGAGATACGCGAGAACCCGCCTTCGCGCAGTGCGAAGCTGCGGGCATTGGAGATGTTGTAGTCGGGAGAACCCATGGCGACCTTTGCAACTCTTGTCAACTGGATCACTTCGACTGGTGCTCGTGCTGAGGTCAGTGTGGCCGCCAGCCGCGAGGCCGGAGGGGAATTCCGCCTCCGCGCGCTGCCGAACGAGGAGATCTATTTCTGGGTGCGGGAAGTGGACAACTCCCGCGTGATGCCGCAATCAGACCCCGCCGCGACGAAGACCGCCGTTAAGTTCATTGGTAGCGCCTGCCTGGCCGTGATCCTGGTCGTCGGGATTCTGGTGCCTATGGCCGGCAACATCCTCGCCGGTTACCGGATTCATGCCCTCGAGAACCAACGCAAGGAGCTGTTGGCGGAACGGGCCGAACTCGAGCTGGCCGAAGCGCAGCTCTTGAGCCCCGCGCGCCTGGCCGAACTGGCGGCCATGCAGGAGCTGGTAGATCCGGCCCCGGAGACGACCGTGCCTCTCGGGCCGGCGCCGGAAGGGGAACTGGCGTGGAAGATCGATTCAAGCCGATGAGATGTGAGCTTCCAGGGGGGTGGAGTTGGAGCCGGTTCCCGAATCCCAAGGAACGCGAAGGCTACGGTGGCTGATTCGCGGCGCCCTGGTCTGGGCGCTGGTGATCTTCGCCCGTCTGATTGACCTGCAAGTCATTCACCACGAACAGTACCGCCGCCAGGCAATCCGACAGAGTTGGGACGAACTGGAGGTGCCGGCGCCGCGGGGGCGCATCACAGACCGTTCCGGCGAAACTCTGGCGATCAGCATCCCCGCCGAAACGATCGTCTTGAACCCAAAGCGCATTCCCGATCTCTCGGTCGCCGTTGACATCTTCACCGAGGTGCTCGGCCTGGACCGCGAGCGGCTCCAGGAGCGCCTCGAGTGGGCCGTGGCCCATCGCCGCGGCTACCTGCCCATCAAGCGGCGCATCAGCCGCGAGGAGGCGAAGAAGGTCCGCGGCATGAACCTCGATTGGGTGGAGATCCATCCCGACAGCCTGCGCCGGTACCCGAAAGGAACGCTCGCGGCAAACGTCATCGGCAGTGTCGATTGGTGGGGGGAAGGCAACGCCGGCCTGGAGCTGAGCTGGAACGAGCGGCTCCGGGGGCGTCCCGGCACGTTGCGGATCATGCGGGACGCCCGCGGCAAAGCGATCGAGACCGAGGTTCTGAGTCCGCCGGAACCGGGGGCTGATGTGGGACTCTCGATCGACGAGCGAATCCAGTATTTCGCCGACCGGGCCTTGCACCGTGCGGCCAGGCAGTGGCGCGCGGCCAGCGGGAGCCTCGTGGCGATGAACCCGAAAACGGGCGAGATCCTGGCCATGTCCAGCTACCCGAGTTTCGATCCGAACCGCCGGGTGCGGTCCCCGGGGGAGCTGCGCCGGCGCGTGAACCAGGCCATCACTACTCCCTTCGAACCGGGTTCGGTCTTCAAGATCGTGACGCTGTCCGCCGGGCTGGAGGCGGCCGGGCTGCAGCCGTCCACATTGATCGATTGCGGCAACGGGGTGATCCGCCTGTTCCGCCGCCGCATCCATGACATTCACTCTTACGGCACGATGCCGCTCGAGAAAGTGCTCTGGAAGTCGTCGAACATCGGCGCCATCCAGGTAGCGTTGCGTGTCGGCGAGCGGCCGCTGCTCGAGTACGTGCGGCGCTTCGGTTTCGGCCGCCGGACCGGGATCGAACTACCCGCCGAGTCGGCCGGCCTGGTGCGGGATCTGAGCCAGTGGCGCCGGACGTCGATCGCTTCGGTGGCGATGGGGCACGAGATCAGCGTGACGACGTTGCAATTGGCGCTGGCGACCTCGGTCATCGCGAATGGGGGGCTCCTGCCGAGGCCGCGGCTCGTGCTGTGGACGCAGCGGCCGGGCGGCGGGAAAGAAACCATCGAAGGGCCTCCGCCCCAGCGCGTGCTGAAGCCGGAAACGGCCATTGCGATGCGCCGCATGATGGAGGGCGTGGTTCTGCATGGGACAGGGACGCGGGCGCGCCTGGCGGGCTACAGCGCCGGCGGCAAGACGGGATCGGCGCAGATCTTCGATTTCGAGACGGGCCGCTATTCCCACCGCTACAACGCCTCGTTCGTAGGCTTCGCCCCGGTACAGGATCCGGCGGTGGTCATCGTGGTCACGCTGAACGGCGTCGATCGATACGGCGGCATAGTGGCGGCGCCGGTGTTCCGCGAGGTGGCGCAGGCGGCGCTCCGCATCCTCGGCGTGGTGCCGGACGTGGTGAAGCCTGCCCCCGAGCCGGTGGAAGCAGAGGAAGCTTACGACGACCTGGCTCTCGCCGGCCTGGGAGACGCTCCGGCCCGGCCGCCACGTCCCGCGCCGGAGCCAGCGGTCGAAGAGGCCTCTGTGACGCCCTCCCCGTATGTCTTCGGGCCGCGGGCGCCGAACCTTTACGGCAAGACTTTGCGGCGGGTGCTGGAAGAGACTTCGCGGGCGGGGCTCAGGGTGGAATACTCGGGCGCGGGCCTTGTGCGGGCGCAGTATCCACCGCCCGGGGCGGTGCTGCCGGCGGGAGAGCCGTTGGTGGTGGAGCTGGCGCGGTAGGTGGCGATGATGACGGTGGCCGACGTTCTCGAAAGGGTGGAGGTTCAGGCTGGACTGGAGCCGGAGGTCGCCGGCCGGCCCGTCACCGGGCTCGAATACGACTCGCGCCGCGTCGAGCCGGGCCATCTCTTCTTCGCCTTCCTGGGCCAGCGCTTCGACGGCCGCCGGTTCGCCCCGGAGGCGCGGAAACGGGGCGCGGTGGCGGTCGTCTGCGAGACGCCGCAGCCGGACTACGACCGAGGTCCGTGGATCCAGGTTCGCCACGGGCGCAAGGCGCTGGCGCTGGCTTCGCGGAACTTCTACCAGCAGGCGGCCGGAGCGGTCGCCGTCACCGGCATCACCGGAACGAACGGCAAGACGACGACCGCCTATCTGCTCGACTCGGTGCTGCGCGCCGCCGGCTACACCACGGCGATGATCGGCACCATCGAATACGTGCTGGCGGGCCAGCCGCGGCCGGCCGACAACACGACGCCGGAGTCGCTGGACGTCTACCGGATCCTCGACGAACTACAGCGGGCGGGCGGCACCCACGCCGTCATGGAGGTCTCTTCGCACGCGCTGGATCAGGGCCGGGTCTACGGGCTTCCGTTCCATACCGCGGTTTTTACGAATCTGAGCCGGGATCACCTCGACTATCACGGCACGATGGAGGACTACTTCCGGGCCAAATGCCTCCTGTTTCAGCCCGACGGCCGGCCGGCGCCGGCCCACGCCGCTATCAACGCCGACGATGCCTGGGGCGCCAAGATCCCGCTGGCCGAGAGTACGAAGGCGCTGCGGTACGGCTTCAGCGCCGAAGCGGACGTCCGAGCCGCCGGGATCTCGGCCGGATTCGAAGGCGTTCGGTTCCAGCTCGAGTGCCCCGGCGGAACGTACCGGGTGGAGTCGCCGCTGCTCGGCCGGGTAAACGCTTACAACATCCTGGCCGCGTTCACCGCCGGCCTGACCTACTCCCTGGAGCCGGAGGCGATCCTCGAGGGCATTCGCACCTGCCGCCGCGTGCCGGGCCGCTTCGAGCGCATCGACGAGGGCCAGCCGTTCCTGGTGATCGTCGATTACGCGCACACCGACGACGCCCTCCGCAACGTGCTGGCGGCGGCGCGGGATCTGAATCCGAAGCGCATCCTCACCGTCTTCGGTTGCGGCGGCGACCGCGACCGCGCCAAGCGCCCGCTGATGGGCGAGGCGGCGGCGCAAGGTTCGGACTTCGTCGTCGTCACCTCGGACAATCCCCGGTCGGAGGACCCGCTGGCGATCATCAACGACGCGCTGGTAGGGCTGCGCCGCTACGACGTGCCGCACCGGACCGAGCCGGACCGGGAAGCGGCCATCCGGCTGGCGCTCGGGGAAGCCCGCGCCGGGGACCTCGTGTTGATCGCCGGCAAGGGCCACGAGACGTACCAGGTGGTCAAAGACCGGAAGATTCCCTTCGACGACCGCGAAGCCGCCCGCCGCATCCTGGGCGAATTCGGCTACCGCAAGGAGGCCTCATGAAGCTCTCCCTGCGGGAAGCGGCGGCGGCCATGCAAGCGCGGGGCGAGGTTCGCGACCGGCGCGTCTCCGGCTGGAGCGTGGACACGCGCACGCTCACCGAGGGCGACGTCTTCTTCGCCTTGCGGGGCCCGAACCACGACGGGCACGACTTTGTCGCCGAGGCATTCGAGAAAGGGGCGGCGGCGGCGGTTGTCGAGCGCGAGGTAGCCGCGGCCGGGCCGCTGCTGATGGTTTCCGACACGTTGCATTCTCTCCAATCCCTTGCAGCCTGGGTCCGCCGGCGCTGGCCGGGTACGGTAGTCGCCGTCACGGGCAGCGCCGGCAAGACCACCACCAAGGATGTGATCGCCGCCCTGCTGGCCGCCAAGCGCCGCACCGGCAAGACCGTGGGCAACTATAACAACCATGTGGGGCTGCCGCTGTCGATCCTGCGGCTGCCCGACGACGCCGAGATCGCCGTGCTCGAGATCGGCATGAACCATCCGGGTGAGATCAAGGCCCTGGCGCAGATCGCCCGGCCCGAGATCGGCGTTGTCACCAATGTCGGCTATGCCCACATCGAGAACTTCGACTCGCTCGAAGGCGTTGCCGCAGCCAAGCGCGAACTAATCGAAGCCCTGCCCGCTGATGGGACGGCGGTGCTCAACGCTGACGATGAGCGGGTGATCCGTTTCGCCGAGGCCCACCCGGGCCCGGTAGTAACCTTCGGGTTTTCGGAGCGGGCCGGGGTCCGGGCGGTGAACTTCGAGAGCTTCGATGGAGGCGCCCGCTTCGAGGTGGCCGGGGAAGGGCAGTTCCGCACGGCGCTGTTCGGACGCCACGGAGTGAGCAACATCCTGGCCGGATTCGCCGTGGCGAAGATCTTCGGGATCCGGCCGGCGGAGCTGCGGGAAGCCGTGGCGGCGCTCGAGCCGGCGCCGATGCGCGGCCGGCGTTTCGACCACCACGGGATCACGATCATCGACGATTGCTATAATGCCAATCCGGACGCCGTTCGGGCGATGCTCGAGGCGCTCCGGGACATGCCGGCGCGGCGACGGATTGCCGTGCTCGGCGAAATGTTAGAGCTTGGTCGCTGGACCGAGACCCTGCACCAGGAGATTGGACGCGTCGTTGCGGCGTGCAGGGTGGATGTGCTCGTGGGAATACGCGGCGCGGCTCGCCAACTGGCGGACGCAGCCGTAGACGCAGGCCTGGCGGCAGGCGCCGCGTATTTTTTTTCCGAACCCGAGCCGGCGGGCGACGCTTTGGTGGAACTTGCCCGCCCCGGCGACGTCATCCTGTTTAAAGGGTCCCGCGCAGTTCATGTCGAGCGGGCCCTGGAACGGTTCCTTTCCCGCACCGCTTCCCGGCGAGGTCCGGCGGGGGATGAGTCCGCCGGCGGCTCGGGAGCTGCGCTGCGGGCCGCGGCGAGGGAAGAGGAGGCAACCTGATGTTGTACTGGCTCCTCTACGAGACCCTCCAGCCGTACTTCGGACCCCTCCGGCTGTTCGGCTACGTCACCTTCCGCACGGCCATGGCCAGCCTGACGGCGCTGTTCCTGGCCATCGTGCTCGGTCCCTGGCTCATCCGGCGGCTCCGGCGTCTGCAGATCGGCCAATACATCCGCGAGGACGGACCGAAATCGCATCAGAAGAAGGCCGGCACCCCGACGATGGGCGGCGTGCTGATCATCGTCTCGGTGGTGGTGCCGACGCTGCTGTTCGTCAACCTCCGCAACGTGCAGATCTGGATTGCGCTCTTCGGACTGCTGAGCTTCGGCCTGATCGGCTTTCACGACGACTACACGAAGATCCGCAAGGCGCGGAACCTCGGCCTGACGGCGCGGACCAAGTTCGGCCTCCAGGTGCTGGCGGCGCTGGTGATCGGCGTGCTGCTGTCGATCATGCACTTCAAGGGCATGTACACGACGGCGATGAATGTGCCCTTTTTCAAGCAGTTCAAGCCTGAGCTGCTGCTCGACCGGTTCTTGGAAAGTGCGGTCACCTACCCGCTGGCCTTCGTCTTCTTCTACGCCTTCCTGGTGCTGGTGATCGTCGGCTCGGCCAACGCGGTGAACCTCACCGACGGTCTCGACGGGCTGGCCATCGGGCTGATGGTGATCGCCGCGGGCGCCATGACGGTGCTCTCCTACGTGAGCGGGCACGCCGTCTTCGCCGATTACCTGGAACTGTCGCGGGTTCCCGGCGCCCACGAATTGACGATCTTCTGCGGGGCTCTCACCGGCGCTTCGCTGGGCTTCCTCTGGTACAACTGCCACCCGGCCGAGGTCTTCATGGGCGACGTCGGTTCGCTGGCGCTGGGCGGGGCGCTGGGCACGGTGGCGGTGCTGATCAAGCAGGAGATCCTGCTGATCTTCGTCGGCGGCGTCTACGTGGTCGAGGCTCTGTCGGTGATGCTCCAGGTGGGAAGCTTCAAGCTGCGCGGAGAGCGGATCTTCAAGATGGCGCCGATCCACCATCACTTCGAGGTGATCGGCTGGCCGGAGTCGAAGATCATCATCCGGTTCTGGATCGCCGGGCTGGTGATGGCGCTGTTCGCGCTGACGACGCTGAAGCTGCGATGAGGCCGGAAGAGCTCACAGGATCGCGCGTGGCGGTGGCCGGGCTCGGCCGCTCGGGCCTGGCCGCCGTGGAGCTGCTGGTGCGCCGCGGCGCTCGGGTGACAGCCGCCGACGTGAAGCCACTCGAGGAGTTGCCGGAGGCGGCGGCGAAGCTTGAAGCTCTGGGCGTTGCGTTCGAGCGGCAGTCCGCCGAAGTCTTCGCCCGGGCCGATCTGGTGGTTCTTTCGCCGGGCGTGCCGGTGGACATCCCGGAACTGGAAGAGGCCCGCCGGCGGGGCGTCCGGATCATCGGCGAAGTGGAGCTGGCGGGCTGGTTCCTCCGAGGGCCGGTGATCGGCATCACGGGCTCGAACGGCAAGACGACGACCACGGCGCTCGTCGGGCATATCCTCGGCGCCTGCGGCATTCCGGCCCAGGTGGGCGGCAACATCGGCTTCCCGCCGACGGCGATGGTGGAGGCGAGCCGGCCGGAGCAGTGGAACGTGCTCGAGCTTTCGAGCTTCCAGCTCGAGACGATCGAGACGTTTCGCGCCGAAGTGGCGGCGGTGTTGAACGTCACTCCGGACCACCTGGACCGCCACGGCGCCATGGAGATCTATGCCGGGGCCAAGCGCCGGCTGCTCGAGACGCAGAGCGCCGGCGACACTGCCATCTTGAACCACGACGACCGCATCTGCCGGGAATTCGCCGCGGCGGTGAAGGGCTCGGCGCGCTGGTTCTCCTCGGCGGGCCGTCTGGAGAGCGGACTGTGGCTCGAAGACGGCTGGATCGTCGCCGACGGCGAGCGGCTCATCGCCGCCGCCGACGTGCCGCTGCGGGGGCGGCACAACCTGGAAAACGTCATGGCGGCGGCCGAGGCGGCGCGGGCTGCCGGCGCATCTCTCGGAGCCATCGCCGCGGCGGTGCGAACGTTCCCCGGCGTGGAGCACCGGCTCGAGTACGTCGCCACGGTGGCCGGGGTGGACTGGTTCAACGACTCGAAGGCGACGAACGTCGATGCGGCGCTGAAGGCCGCCGGAGCGTTCGCCGGGCCTCTGTGGATCATCCTTGGCGGCAAGGACAAAGGGAGCGACTATCGGCCGCTGCGTGAAGCCTTGCGCGGCAAGACCCGGGCGGCGTTGCTGATCGGCGCGGCGGCCGACAAGATCGGCGCCGCTCTCGACGGGGCGGTGGAGACGGTCTGCTGCGGCACGCTCGAGGCGGCGGTGGGAGAGGCCTGGCGGAGGGCGCGGCCGGGCGACACGGTGCTGCTCGCTCCGGCCTGCGCCAGCTTCGATCAATTCGACAGTTTCGAACACCGCGGCCGCGTCTTCAAAGAACTCGTCGGGAGGCTGGAAGAGAATCCACGCGAGGAGGCGAAGAATTGCGCGTAAGGACCGATTGGACGCTGCTGCTCACGATCGTGGGTATGGTCTCGCTCGGATTGGTCTTCGTTTACAGCGCTTCGTCCGTCATTGCCGGGGAACGCTATGGGGAGGAGAGTTACTACTTCCTGGCCCGGCAAGGCGGCGCCGCGCTGCTGGCGTTCGCGGTGCTGATCGCCTTGGCCAAGCTCGACTACCGGAAGCTGAACTCGATGCACATCGCCTTCGTCTGCCTCGGCGTCGTGCTGGCGTTGCTCATTCTGGTCTACTTCCTCGATTCGGCGCACCGGTGGCTGCGTCTGGGATTCTTGAACCTCCAGCCGGCGGAGTTCGCCAAGCCGGCGCTGGTGCTGTTCCTTGCCTACTTCATCACCGAGCGGGCTTCGGACATCAACGGCGTGCACACGGTGGCCCCGGCGACGATGGCCATGTTGTTGCTCGCCGGGGCGGTGGTGGTGGCCGACTTGGGCAGCGCTGTGGTCTTGATGGGCACCGCGGCGGCCGTCTTCTACGTGGGCGGGCTGGACCGCCGCTATTTCCGTTTCGCCGCGGTGGTGAGCGTGGTGCTGCTGACTGTGGCGGTCGTCTCGAAGCCGTACCGGCTGAAGCGCGTAGTGGACTTTGCGGATCCGGATTACAAACTTGTCCGGTTTCTCGACGTCGGCGGGGCCGTCACCGCGTATCTGCAACGTGCGGCGGTGACCGGCGACACCGGCTACCAGGCCGAGCAGTCGCGCATCGCCGTCGGGGCCGGCGGGCTGATCGGCGAGGGGTTGATGGAGGGCCGGCAGAAACTCTTCTACTTGCCGGAAGCGCATACGGACTTCATCTACGCCGTGGTAGGCGAAGAGCTCGGGCTTTTCGGCACGACGCTGGTCTTGCTGGGCTTTCTCGTCATTCTGTGGCGGGGTTTCCGGCTCTACTGGGTGGCGCTGGACGGTTTCGGGCGAAACCTGGCGGTGGGGGTGACGGCGGCCATCCTGCTGCAGGCGTTCATCAACATGAGCGTGGTGCTCGATCTGGCGCCGACCAAAGGGATTCCCTTGCCGCTGATCAGCTACGGCGGCAGTTCTCTGTTGAGCACGATGATCCTGCTCGGACTTCTGCTCAGCGTAAGCGAACGGGCGCGATGCTGAAGCGGCCTCGCGTCTTCTTGATGGCCGGCGGCGGAACCGGCGGTCACGTGATTCCGCTGCTGGCGGTGGCGCGGGCGCTCGAGAAGCGTGGCCACGAAGTCTTTTTCGTGGGAACGAGACAGGGAATGGAAGCGAAGCTGGTGCCGGCGGAAGGCTTTCCGATCGAGTGGGTCGAGGTCGGCGCGCTGAAGCGCGTCGGCCTGTGGCGCCGGCTGCGGACATTGGTGGAGCTGCCGGCCGGCGTCGTCCGCTGTCTGGCCCTGTTGCGGCGGCGCGGGACGGATGCGGTCCTGAGTCTGGGCGGTTACGCCGCGGGTCCGCCGGTGCTGGCCGCCTTGCTGCGGCGGATCCCGGTGGTGGTGATGGAGCCGAACGCGATGCCCGGCTTCACGAACCGGAAAATCGCCCGCTGGGTGGCCCGGGCGCTCGTGAGCTTCGAGGAGACGGCAAGATGGTTTCCTCCGGGGCGGTGTGAATTGACCGGCCTGCCCGTGCGCGAGGAGTTCTTCCGTCTGCCGCCGAAGCCGCCGGGGCCGGAGTTCACCGTGCTGATCACCGGCGGCAGCCGCGGGGCGCAGAGCCTGAACCGCGCGGCGCAAGAGAGCTGGCCGCTGTTTCGCGGCGCGGAGTTCCCGGTGCGGCTGATCCATCAGGCCGGGGCGGCCCAGGCGGCCGAACTGCACAAGGCCTTCGCCGGGACCGGGCTGAGGGGAGAAGTCGTGGCGTTCCTCGACGACATGCCCGCGGCCTTCGCCGAGGCGGACCTGGTCGTCTGCCGGTCCGGCGCCGGGGCCGTGGCCGAACTGGCGGCGGCGGGGAAACCGTCGATCCTGGTTCCGTTTCCCTTCGCCGCCGACGACCACCAGTTGCGCAACGCCCAGGCCCTCGAACGCACCGGAGCGGCTCGGATCATCCTCGACCGCGAGCTGACCGGGCGGCGGCTCTTCGAGGAGATCGCGGCGCTCCAGCGCGATCGGGAAGAGCTGGTGCGCATGGGTGAGCGGGCGCGGAAGCTGGCCCGGCCGGACGCGGCCCGGCGGGCAGCGGAGATCCTGGAAGAAGTTGCCGAGGAGGCGGCATGAGCGGGCGGCGGACGCGCGGAAAGAGGGACGGCGCGGGAGCGGCTTGCAGAAAAGTGCGCAAACTCGTTGACAGGCGTCCGGCGGTCCGAAACAATATGAAATAAAAATGTTTTTGCGTCCCCAGCATCTGCATTTCGTCGGCATCGGCGGCATCGGTATGAGCGGCCTGGCCGAGGTGCTGCTGAATCTGGGGTACGAGATCTCCGGCAGCGACCTGCGGCTTAGCCCGGTCACCGAGCGCCTGCAGAAGCTGGGGGCGAAGATCTGGGAGGGCCACGACGCCGCCCACGTGGACGACGCCAAGGTGGTCGTGGTTTCCTCGGCCGTTTCCGAGGACAATCCGGAGGTGCAGGAGGCGCGCCGCCGCCAGATCCCGGTGATTCCCCGGGGCGAGCTGCTGGCCGAGCTGATGCGCCTGAAGTACGGGATCGCGGTGGCCGGCAGCCACGGCAAGACGACGACGGCGTCGATGCTGGCCACGGTGCTCAGCTCGGCCGGACTGGATCCGACGGTGGTCGTGGGCGGCCGGGTGAGCACGATGGGCGGCTCGAACGCCCGCGTAGGGCAGAGCGACCTGCTGGTAGTGGAATCCGACGAGAGCGACGGATCGTTCTTGAAGTTGGCGCCGATTCTGGCGGTCATCACCAGCATCGACCGGGAGCACCTGGACCACTACCGGGACCTGGATCACGTGCTGGAGGCGTTTCTGGACTTCGCCAACCGCGTGCCGTTCTACGGCGCGGCGGTGGTCTGTCTCGACGACGAGAACGTGCAGCGCATCCTGCCGCGCATCAGCCGGCGCACGGTCACATATGGTACGAGCGCCCAGGCCGGCCTCGTGGTCTCCGGCATCCGGCCGGAGCGCTTCGCTTCGGTATTCCGCCTGCGCCGGCGGGGCGAGGAACTGGGCGAGTTCCGGCTGAACATCCCGGGCGAGCACAACGTGCTGAACGCGGCGGCGGCCCTGGCGGTGGCTTTCGAGCTCGGGGTGGATCCGGACAAAGCCAGGGAAGGGCTGGCGCGGTTCCAGGGGGTGGACCGGCGCTTCCAGAAGCGCGGCGAAGCGGCGGGCGTGACGGTCGTAGACGACTACGGCCACCATCCCACCGAGATCCGGGCGACGCTGGAGACAGCCAGGCAGTGCGGCTACAGCCGCATCCTGGTCCTGTTCCAGCCGCACCGCTACACGCGCACCCACCTGCTGATGGACGACTTCGCCCGCTCGTTCCACCAGGCCGACGCGGTCTTCCTCACCGATATCTACGCTGCTTCGGAAAAGCCCATCGAAGGCGTGACCGCTGCGGCGCTGGCCGAGCGCATCCGCGACCACGGTCACCGGGCGGTTTCCTACGAAGGTTCGCTGGAGGAGGCGGCGAGAGCGGTTGCGGAGGCGGCGCAGCCTGGGGATTTGATCCTGACGCTAGGCGCGGGCAGCGTGTCGCAGGCGGGCGGGATGATACTCGAGCGTTTGGGGAGGAAGGCGTAGATGAGCCGGAAGCGTAAGGGCGGGAAAGGGCCGGAAACGGCGTCCGGCCTGTTTCGGTTCGGGGTGGCGCTGAAGTGGGCAGGGCGCCTGTTGCCGGCGGCGCTGGCGGTCATCGCCGCCGTAGTGATTTTCAACAAGATCGAAAGCTACCTGATCAGCAATCCCCGCTTCCGCCTGCCCGCGTCGGCCGATTACGGCGGCGCCAGCCCGGCGATCCGGATCCACGGGCTGCGCAACGCTTCGCTCCAGCGGGTGCTGAACGTCTTCTCCGAAGACGCCGGTCGCAGTCTCTATCTGTTCGACCCGGAGGAGAGGCGGCTGCGCCTGCTGGCCGTCGACTGGGTGCGGGACGCCCGGGTGGCGCGGATCTGGCCGAACCGGGTGGAGGTCTTCGTTCAGGAGCGGCAGCCGGTCGCTTACGCGCTGCTCCGCAGCAAGCGCGGGCGGGCCCGAACGGTCCTGATCGACGCCGACGGCGTTCTGCTGCCCATGCCGAAGCGCGCCGGGTATGATCTGCCGGTGTTGCGGGGTTTGGACGAGAAGATGTCCGAAAGCTTGCGCGCCGCGCGCGTCCGCCTTGTCGAGCGCATGCTGAGGGACTTAGGCCCGCAGGCGGAAAGCGTGTCGGAGATAGACGTGGCGGATCCGCGCGCCCTGACTATTCGCCTCACTGCTGACGGCGACCTGGTGACGCTGATCATCGGGACGCGGAACTTTCGGCAGCGCCTGGAGAACTTCCTGCGCCACTACCCGGAGATCCACCGGCGGCTGCCGGCGGCACGGACTTTCGACCTGCGCTTGGATGACCGGATCACCGCCAAGGACGGAGTCAGGCACGGAGAAACCAATGCGAATCGCCGCGGGAGTTGATGCGGGCAGCGCCTTCACGAGGTGCATGATCCTCGGGCTGGACGGCCACGAGGTCTGTTTCCTCGGATGTGGACAGGCACGCGCCGGCGGCTGGTTCAAGGGCCGGGTGGCGGACCGGCGGCGGATCACTTCGTCGATTCTGGAGGCGGTGGCGCAGGCCTCGCGGCAGGCGGGCGTGGAAGTGGAATCGGTGGTGCTCGGGGTCGGCGGGCCGCCTGTCTACGGATTCAACCATCATTGGGCGTACCAGTTCGGGCGGCCGCGGGAGGTCGATGCGAGCGACCTGGAGTTCGCCGTCGAACAGGCCGCCGACGTACGGTTCGAGAACGACCGGATGCTGCTGCACGTCTGCCCGCAGGACTTCACGGTGGACGGACGCGCCCGCTTCCACTTTCCCCGCGGGGCCGTGTGCACGCGGCTGGAGGCCAACGTCCACCTGGTGACGACCTCGACGATGGAGACGCAGGCGATCGTCTCGGCTGCCCACGAAGCGCATCTGGCGGTGGAGGAGACCGTGTTCGAGCCGCTGGCGGCGGCCTACGCCTCGTTGCTGCAAGAGGACCGGAGCCGGGGAGTGGCGGTGGTGGATGTCGGCTTGCACTCGACCGACCTGGTCGTCTACGACGGCGACGCGCTGGTGCATTCGCGGAGCTTGCCGATCTGCGGAGACCATTTCACGAAGGACGTGGCCTGGGGGTTCACGATTCCTTATGAAGACGCCGAGCGGCTGAAGCAGGAGTTCGGCTGCGCCATCCTCGGCCTCACCGCCGACAACAGTCTGATCGTGGTGCCGAGCCCCGACGGCAAGCTGGTCGAGGCGCCCCGGCGGCGGCTGAACGAGATCCTGGAGGCCCGGGCCGAGGAACTGTTCCTGTACGTGGCGAACGAGTTGCGCTATTGCGGGATGGAGAAGTCGCTGGTCGAGGGCGTTGTCCTCACCGGGGCCGGGGCGGAGATGGAGGGCCTCTGCGACGTCGCCGAGCGGGTGCTCAACTGTCAGGCGCGGAAGGGGCTGACGATCGGCGTCCGGGACTATCCCCGGGAATGTGACGGCCCGGCGTGGACGGTGGTTGCCGGACTGGCGATGTACTCCGCGCGTTTGAAAGTGCGGAGGCAGCAACGGCGGCGAGCGCCGGGGGTGCTGAACCTGATTCTGCGATGAGGCTCGGGCGGGATATCGCCGGATGGCGTCCGGAGCGCCTTGGCGGGTGAGACGGGCGGCCCGGCGCTGAGGTATCGGGGCCGTTCAACCGGCCCAAAGGAGGTTGAGAGGATGTCGCTGGACAACAGCAAACTCGAGGACCTGAAGTTCGAGATCGCCGAAGATCTCGTACTGGACACGAAGATCAAAGTGGTCGGCGTCGGGGGCGGGGGGTCGAACGCCGTCGCACGCATGATGAACGAAGGGCTGGCCGGTGTGGAGTTCTACGTGGTGAACACCGACCAACAGGCGCTGAACGCCTCGCCGGTGCCGAACAAAGTCGCCATCGGAGCCAAGCTGACGCAGGGCCGCGGCGTGGGATCGGACCCCTCGCTTGGCCGGCGGGCGGCGCTCGAGGACACCGAGCGTATCATCGATGTCCTCGACGGCGCCGAGATGGTGTTCGTCACCGCGGGCCTGGGTGGAGGCACGGGCGGCGGCGCCGCGCCGGTGGTGGCGGCGCTGGCCAAGGAGCTGGGCGCCCTCACCGTGGCGGTGGTGACCAAGCCGTTCTCCTTCGAAGGCCCGCAGCGGATGAAGATGGCCGAGAAGGGGCTGTTGGATCTGGCCTCCACTGTGGACACGGTGATCTCGATTCCGAACGACCGGCTGCTGGAGCTGCTGCCGCGGGGCACGAGCTTCGTCGAGGCCTTCCGCACCGCCGACGACGTGCTCCGGCAGGGCGTGCAGGGCATCAGTGACATCATCACCACTCCCGGCCTGATCAACCGCGACTTCTCCGACATCAAAGCCATGATGCTCGGCATGGGCTACGCGATGATGGGTACGGCGACGGCCTCCGGCGAGAACGCCGCGCTGGAAGCGGCGCGGATGGCGATCAGTTGCCCGCTGCTCGAAGAGGGCGGCGTCAAAGGCGCGCGGGGCGTGCTGATCAATATCACGGCCGCCAGCAGCCTCGGCATCCATGAGGTCAACGAGGCGTGCACGCTGATCCGCGAGGCCACTGAGAACGACGATGTGCAGGTCAGCTTCGGCGTGGTAGTGAATGAGTCGATGGGCGGAGAGGTGAAGATCACCGTCATCGCCACGGGCTTCCAGCGCGACAATCTACCGCCGATCGAGCGCCGGCCGGCGTCCGACTTCATCGCCGTGCACTCGCACACCGAGAGCTCGCCGGCTGCGGCCGCCGAGGAGGATCCGTTCTTCCAGCGCGAAGAGGAGCCGGCGGCGGAGTTCGATTCCGGGGCCGCCCTGCCGCCGCCGGAGCCCGGCCCGGCGCCGGTCGAGGCCGCCGCTCCGGAAGGCGAACTCCAGCCCGAAGACGAGCTCGAAATCCCGGCCTTCGCCCGCCGGGAGCGGGGATTGTTAGGTCTCTCCCGCCGCGACGAATAGCGGCATCTCTCCTTTGGTTGTCACGCGCCGGCGGGAGATCGCCAGCCCGCCGGCGCTTCTTTCGCCGGCCGCAACCGGGGCGCGGCAGACGGGCGAGAACCTACAATAGAGAGATCTGTCTCTGGGGATGCACGAGCAGCGCCGCTTTCGTTATCTCGATCACCTCATACACGTCTTCGTCGTCGTGCTGATGGTGTCGAATCTCGTCGGGCCGAAGATCGTGGCGGTGGGGCCTTTCCGGATCAGCGGAGCCCAGTTGCTGTTTCCGATCACCTACATCTTCGGCGATATCTTCACCGAAGTCTATGGCTACGCGGCCTCCCGCCGGGCGATCTGGACGGGCTTTTTCGCTTCGGCGCTGCTTTCGGTGATGGCGATGATCACCGTGGCCCTGCCGCCGGCCCCGGACTGGCCGCACCAGGAGGCCTTCGAGACGGTCTTTCACTTCGTGCCGCGGATGGTGCTGGCGAGTCTGCTGGCCTACTGGGCGGGCGAGTTCTCGAACGCCTTCGTGCTGGCCAAGCTGAAGATCTGGACCAAGGGGCGGATGCTCTGGGTGCGGACGATCGGCTCCACCGTAGTGGGGCAGTTCGTAGATACCGTGGTGGTGATGATTGTCGCCTTCGGCGGCAGCCTCAGCCGGGAGCTGATCGCCAATCTGATCGTCTCCGGCTACCTTGCCAAGGTGCTGTACGAAGCCGCAGCCACACCGTTGACCTATGCGGTGGTCGGGTTCTTGAAGCGGAAAGAGGGCGTGGAAATCTTCGACTACGAGACCGACTTCAGCCCGTTCCGGGCCGAAGACTAGCGTGCGGTTTCCCGGCGCCGGGCGACCCTCGTTGCGGTAGGATCGGACGCATGGAAGAGCCGATCAGCCGCCGCGTTGCTCTGAAACGCCTCACGGCCGCCGGGACGCTGGGCTTTCACTACTGCCGCGAGTCCCCGCGGACGCGCCGGCCGAACGTTCTCTATGTAATGACCGACGACCAGGCGGTCGGCCAGATGTCCTGCGAGGGCGGCGCCGTGATCCGGACGCCGAACATGGACCGGCTGGCCCGGGAAGGCGTGCGTTTCGCCAACGCCTTCTGCACGAACTCGCTGTGTGCGCCGGGCCGGGCGACGGTGCTCACGGGCACGTATTCGCACATCAACGGGATTCGGGGCAACTCCGAGGCCCGAGGCGTCATCGAGCGCATGGACCCGGCGCTGCCGACCTTCCCCCAGGTGCTGCAACAGGCCGGCTACCAGACCGCCATCGTGGGCAAGTGGCACCTCTCTCACGATCCGCGCGGATTCGACCACTGGTGCGTGCTGCCGCGCCAGGGCGTCTACTTCGATCCCGAGTTCATCGTGATGGGCGAGCGCAAGAAGTTCACCGGATACGCGACGGACGTGACCACCGATTTGGCGCTCGACTGGTTGAAGAAACGCGACACGAGCCGGCCGTTCTGTCTGGTCTACCAGCACAAGGCGCCCCACCGGCCGTTCCAACCGGCGCCCCGGCATGCGCACATGCTCGACGGTGTGGAGCTGCCGAAGCCGCCGACCTATGACGACGACTACGCGACACGGAGAGTCGCCAAAGAGGCCCGGGACATGAAGTTCGAGATCAGCCTGGCGCGGGACTATCCCGAGATGCCGAAGGATCTGAGCCCGGCGGAGAAGAAGGACTGGATCTACAACCGGTTCGTCAAGGATCACTACGCCGCGCTCTACGGTGTGGACGAGAACCTCGGCCGGGTCCTCGATTACCTGGACGAGACGGGGCTGGCCGAGGACACGGTGGTGATCCACACCTCCGACAACGGGTTCTTCCTGGGCGAGCACGGCTGGTACGACAAGCGCTTCATGTACGAGCCCGCCTTCCGGCTGCCGCTGCTGATCCGCTACCCGCGCCTGGCCGCAGCCGGTCTGGTGGCCGGGCAGTTCGTGGCCAACATCGACTACGCGCCGACGATCCTCGACCTGGCCGGCTGCCCGGTCCCCGACTCGATGCAGGGGCGCAGCCTGAAGCCCATCCTCGAGGGCAAGAGCCCGGAGGACTGGCGGACGAGCGTCTATTACGCCTATTGGGAGAACTCGTGGAAGCTGCGCAACGCCCGGCCCGAGGAGATGGCCGACCCGAGCTTCCGGTACTTCACTGCGCACCGGGTGGGGCCGCACCGGGGGGTGCGGACCGAGCGCTACAAGCTGATCCACTTCCACTCGGAAGGCGACTACTGGGAGCTGTTCGATCTCGCTGAGGACCCGCACGAGCTGCGCAACGTCTGCGGCGAGCCGGCTTACACGGAAGCAACGGCCCGGCTGAAGCAGGAGCTGGAGCGGCTGCGGCGGCAATACCAGGACGTCTGAGGACGATTTGGGGACCGGGGAGTGACGGAAGTCACTGCGCCCGGGCCCCGGGGCCGGGAGAATCGATGAGGCTGCGGGTTCGAGTGGAGCCGTGGACCTCAGCAGTCCTTGCGGGCCTGGTTCGCTCGTTTGCGGCCAGGATCCGACCGCCGCGCTGCCGAAGCCGCACGCGGTCGAACCAGGGCTGAGAGCCTCCTGTGTCCACTCCCGGGACGCTTGGGTGTTTCGGATCGAAAAACTTGCTCTCGGGTGGCGAAACTCTACTAGAATTATGGGAACAGTCTTCCCCGGCTGACCGGTGGGTGGACAGATCGCCCGAGGTCGGCGGTGGAGGGGAAAGGCCGATGAAAGCGCCTTACGAGGTCCGGCTACCGGACATCGACTATTGGACGGGCCGGGTGCCCTGTCAGATGGCCTGCCCGGTGCGGACGGATGCCGGCCGCTACGTACAGCTCATTTCCGAGGACCAGCTTCGCGAAGCCTACCTTACGGCGAGATCGCCGAATCCCCTGACGTCGGTCTGCGGCCGTGTCTGCGCGGCTCCGTGCGAAGACCAGTGCCGGCGGGGCAAGTTCGACAAGCCGGTAAGCATCCGGGCGCTCAAGCGTTTCGTGACCGAGCGATACGGTGTGGAATCGCGGCACCCGGACACGTGCCACGAGCTGCTCCAGGAGGCCACGGAGCCGGGCAACAAGTGGCGCTGGCACTTGCCGCTCCTGGACAAGATCCGCAAGGACCGGGGGCAAAGCCGGCCAGTGGCCGTGGTCGGGGCGGGGCCGGCGGGACTCTCCTGTGCCCACGATCTGGCGCTGATGGGCTACAAGGTCACCATCTTCGAAGCCACGGGGCGAGCCGGCGGCATGGCGTTTCACGGAATCCCGGAGTTCCGCCTTCCGGTGAGCCTGCTCGACAAAGAGGTGCAGGCGATCGAAGAACTCGGCGTCGAGATCCGCTACAACACGCCGCTTACCAGGGATTTCGGTTTGAGGGAGCTGCGCGCGCAGGGCTTCCAGGCGGTCTTCGTCGCCGTCGGCGCTCAGCAAGGGCGGATGCTGAACGTGCCGGGCAGCAATCTAGACGGCATCATCCGGGCGGTGGAGTACCTGATCAATATCAACAACGGCTACCGGGTGCCGCGGGCCGAGAGAGTGCTGGTGGTGGGTGGGGGATTCGTGGCTTTCGACGCCGCGCGGATGGCGCTGCGGGCGTCGGCGGCGGAGACCTCGGTCGAGGAGGTGGGTGGCGGTATGGCTCCGGCGCTGGACGCGGCGCGCCTGGCGGCCCGGGCAGGCGCCGAGGTGACGCTGGCCAGCCTGGAGAGCTTCGAAGAGATGCCGGTGATGCGCACCGAGCAGGGCCGCGAGGAGTTCGAGCAGGCCCTCGAGGAAGGGATCCGCTTCCGGCCACAGCGCAGCGTCGCGCGCTTCGAGGGCAACGGCCGGGTGCGGCGGGTGAAGATGATCGGCGTCAAACGCACCTACGACGAGAGAGGCCGGTTCGCGCCCGTCTTCGACGAGAGCGTGAGCGAGGAGCTCGAGGCCGACCTCGTAATCCTGGCGATCGGACAGAAGCCGGAGTTTCCGTTCCTGAAGCCCGAAGACGGAATCGAGCTGACGCCGGCGGGCACCGTCAAGATCGACCCGGAGACGCTGGCCACCACCGCGCCGGGCATCTTCGCCGGCGGCGATGCGGCTTTCGGCCCGCGCAATCTGATCGACGCGATCGCCAACGGCAAGCGGGCGGCGCAGAGCATCGACGACTACTTGAACGAGGAGCCCGGCGAGCCGGTCTTCTGGCTCCGGTTCGAAAAGATCCCCACGCGGCGGTTCGAGCGCCGGCCGGACTACGACCGGCTGCCCCGGCGCCCACCGCCGGCGACGGATCTGGGCCGGCGCACGGGTATCAGCGAGGTGGAGACGGCCTATCCCCCGGAGGAGGCGGCTGAGCAAGCCGATCGGTGTTTGGCCTGCCATATCCAGACCATCTACGATGCCGAGAAGTGCGTTCTCTGCAACCGGTGCGTGGATATCTGTCCGGAACACTGCCTGAAGCTGGTGCCGTTGAGTGAGATCGACCTGCCGGAAGAGCAGTTGGCGCAGGCCAAGGCGGCGGCCGCCGAGTCCGGCGGCGAGCTCTCGGCGATGCTCAAGGACGACGAGCTGTGCATCCGGTGCGGCCTGTGCGCGATCCGGTGTCCCACCGACGCCATGACGATGGAGGTCCTCTACTATGAGCAAAGGTGACGAAGACAAGGTCAAGCGCCGGGACGTGATTTCAAAGCTGGGCACCGGCGCGGTGGGCGCGGCCTTCGGGTTACCGGTCTTGATGTCGGTGCGGTCGCTGGTGCCGAATGCCTTGTACGAGAGTCCACGGCGGTTCAAGGCCGGCCGGCCGGAAGAGTTCCCCGATGGCCCTACTTTCGTACCGGAGCAGCGGGTCTTCATCTTCCGCGAGGGCAAGACCTTTTATTGCATCAGCGCCACCTGCACGCATCTCGGCTGCACGGTGCAACTGGTGCGGCTCGGACGCACGGCGGCCGACCAGACGATCGAGTTCCACTGCCCGTGCCACGGGAGCAAGTTCCGGGGCGACGGCACCAATTACGCCGGTCCGGCGCCGCGTCCTCTCGATTACTTCAAGCTCGAGCTGGCCCCCGACGACGGGCAACTGGTAGTGGACATGTCCCAGACGGCGGACAAGGGCTGGAGATTCACGGTCTAGAGGAGCGACGATGGCCGTTTCACCTTTGAACCAGATCCGGCGCGGTTTACGCCAACTGCCCTCGTGGGAAGACATCACGTGGACCTGGAAGCCCCGCAGCGAGCGGGAAGCCGGCGACGCCGTCGTCCGCAACTTCCTGTTGCACTGGTTCCCGAGCAAGATCACCCGGCGGGCGATGGAGTCCAGCTACTCGCTGTGGCTCGGTACGATTTCGGCGGTCTTGTTCCTCATCCTGACGCTGACCGGCGTGGTGCTGATGTTTCTCTACGTGCCCTCCGTGGAGCGGGCCTACGGCTCGATCAAGGATCTGGAGTACGCCATCAGCTACGGCCGTTTTTTGCGGGCCACGCACCGCATCGCGGCCCATTTGATGGTGGCCGTGGTGTTCCTGCACATGATGCGGGTGTTTCTCACCGGGGCCTTCAAGAACGGCGTGCTGGCGCGGCAGAACCGGCCGCTGAACTGGTGGATCGGGATGGTGATGCTGTTGGCCACGCTGCTGCTGAGCTTCACCGGGTACTTGCTCCCGTGGGACCAATTGGCCTACTGGGCGATCACGGTGGGAACAAACATCGCCCGGGCGGTACCCCTGATCGGAGACGGGATCCGGTTCTTCCTGCTGGGCGGCCACGAGATCAACCAGAACACGCTGATCCGGTTCTATGTCCTCCACTGCATCTTCTTGCCGTTGGGACTCGGCGCTCTGTTCGTGTGGCACATGTGGCGGATTCACAAAGACGGGGGGTTGGCCTGCCACGACCGGGTGGCGCTCGACCAGAAGGCGGCGCCCGCCCCTCCGGCCTCAACCAAGACCTACACGTTGCTGGGCATCACCGCGGGTCGGACTGCTCACGTGGAAACGGCGCTCATCGACGAGGAGAGGCATCTGGTGAACGCGGCGCCGCTGCTGCTGCGGCGGCTACTGGTCGTCATCCTCCTGACATTCCTGGTGAGCGCCGCGCTGGCCATGCTGGTAGGGGCCCCGCTCGAAGCGCCGGCGAACCCGGATGTAACGCCCAACCCGGCCAAGGCCCCCTGGTATTTCCTCTGGCTCCAGGAGCTGGTGACGATCACGACGATCCGGATCGGCGGGTGGACCCTGAATGGGGCCTTCGTGGGCGGGGTGCTGATTCCCGGCCTGCTGTTGCTCTGGGGGCTGGCTGTTCCGTGGCTGGACGCCTCCGGTCCAACGGCCGTCGGGACGTGGTTTCCTCCCTCGCGGCGCCGGGCCAACACGATCTTTCTGATCGTGTGTCTGGCCCTCATACTACTCACGATTATCGGGACCTTCATGCGGGGTCCTTATTGGCAGTTCTACTGGCCATGGGAGCGGTGGCCTGCTGCCCCGCCCAGGTTCTAGGAGGAAGGTGTGTTTTCTCGAGACAGAACTCTAGTCTGGCTGGCGGGATTCTTGGGTGTGGTCGTCTGTGCCTTCGCGGTGTGGCAGGAGATGAATCCCGGTTACCGCCGCTACCAGCGGGAGTTTCGCCGCCTGATCGAGGAACGTTTCGGACCGGAACGGGCCGCCCTCACGCCGGCCGGAGTACAGCAGATCTGGATCCGTTCGGCGAACCGCGTGGACCGTTGCACGAGTTGCCACCTGGGCGTGACTTGGGAAGGGCTCGAGAACGCCGATCTGCCTTACCGCACCCATTCCAAGAAGCCGCTGGAGCACCATCCGATCGAGCGGTTCGGCTGCACGTACTGCCATGGCGGGCAGGGCTACGCCACCAAGCTTCCCGATGCCCACGGGTGGGTCAAGGATTGGGAAGAGCCCCTGCTCGATACGACGCTGGCCAAGGACTACCGAGTGAGGGAGAAATGGGCCTTCGTCGAGATGAACTGCAACGTGTGCCATCGCTTCGAGCGGGAGATCGATGGCGCCGGCATTGTCAATCTCGGCAAGAAGTTGATCCGCGAGAAGGGCTGCCGCGCCTGCCACATCATCAACGGCCGCGGCGGAACGATCGGGCCGGACTTGACCTGGGAAGGGGACAAGAACCCGGAGCAGTACGACTACACTCGGATCACGACTTTACCTACGCTGCTGGCCTGGCAGATCGGCCACCTGCAGAGCCCGAAGAGTTTTTCGCCCGACACCGTCATGCCCGACTTCGGCTTCAAGAGCCACGAGGCGATGGCGATCGCCCTGGTGTTAATGAGCTGGCGCAAGGTGGACATCCCAGTTGACCTGTTGCCGGGCGTGGTCCGTAAGGACGTGCCGACTCCCGAGGAACTGGAGCGGGAGCGGACCATGCGCGAGGGCGAAGGAAAATTCTTCGTCGAAAAGACCTGCTTCATCTGCCACGACGTTTCCAGTCTAGGTATCGTCTCGGCGACGAAGATCGGACCGAACCTGGCGCTGGCGGTGGAAGACGCGCCGCGGCGGTTCGGCCGTACGCTGGACAGCTTCCTGATGAATCCGACAGGGACGATGCAGGTCGTGCTGTCCAAGCAGATTCAGCTCACTGACGAGGAGAAGCGGGAGGCCATCAGGCTGCTGAAACTGGCCTACCGCAAGTACAAAGAACAGCAGTCGGCCGCGGAGAACAAGCCGTGAGACCGGCTGGCCAGGATGAGAAAGGAGACGCAGATGAGCATGCAAACGCGGACCCGCCACTCCCGCTGGGTGTGGCTTGGCATTGTCACGGGCCTGTTGGCCCTCGGTTACCTCGCCTGCCAGGGAGAAGAGGGCGGCCGCCGCGCGGCTACAGGGAGCGCTGCTGAGGCTGCGGTGGCCAGCTACGTTCCCCCGGGGGATCTGGACGAATATTATCTGTTCTACTCGGGAGGGCATTCCGGCAACGTATACGTCGCCGGCATCCCCTCCATGCGTCATATCGCGACGATTCCGGTTTTCACCCCATACCCGGGAACGGGTTATGGCTTCGACGACGAAACCAAGAAGATGCTCGGGGACTTCACTTGGGGCGACATCCACCACCCGTCGCTGTCGAAGACCAACGGCGTCTACGACGGCCGCTGGCTCTTCGTCAACGACAACGCGAACGCACGGCTGGCGCGGATCGACCTGCGCGACTTCAAAACGAAGCAGATCTTCGGCCCGGTACCGAACCTTTCCGGAAACCACGGCAGCGCCTTCGTGACCGCGAACACGGAGATGATCTTGATCGCTTCGCGCTTTGGCATCCCCATCCCGGTAGGCACGTGGGCCTCGATCGAGGATTACGCGACGAAGTACAAGGGGCTCGTCGGCGCCGTCAAGGTGGATCCGCAGACCGGCGAGATGTCGATGGGCTTTGAGATCGTGACGCCGCCGTTCGACTGGGATCTCGGCTCTTCCGGCCGCGGACCGTCAGCGGACTGGGCGCTGTGGACCTGTTACAACTCTGAGCGCGCCACTGGAGTCCTGGAAAAGACGGCCAGCGCCAATGACCGTGACTACGCCATCGCGGTGAACTGGAAGGCGGCGCAGAAGGCCGTCGATGACGGCAAGGGCGCGATGATCGGCGGCGTGCGGGTGATCGACCCGGCCAAAGTGCCCGGTATCGCCTACCTGATCCCGGTGGCGAAGAGCCCGCATGGCGTCGATTTCAGCCCGGACGGCACGTTCTTCGTCACCAGCGGCAAGCTGGAAGCCATCACTACTGTCTTCAGCTTCGACAAGATGCTGGCGGCGATCCAGAATCAGGATTTCGTGGGTGATGAAGACGGCATTCCGGTGCTGCGGTACGAAGCAGTAATGGAGCGCGAGGTGCAGGTCGGCCTCGGCCCGCTGCACACCCAGTTCGACGACCGAGGCTACGCCTACACCAGCCTGTTCATCGACAGCGCCATCGCCAAGTGGGACCCCAAGACGGGCGAGGTGCTCGACACGATCCCGGTGGCTTACAACATCGGCCACCTGCTGGTTCCCGGCGGCGACTCGATGAAGCCTTGGGGAAAGTACGTCATCGCCCTGAACAAGCTCTCCCACGGGCGGCACTTGAACGTCGGGCCCAGCCAGCCGGAATCCAGCCAGTTGATCGACATCACCGGCGACAAAATGAGGCTGCTCTACGACGCCTTCACCGAGCCGGAGCCGCACTACGCCCAGGCCATCCCGCGGGATTTGTTGAAGCCGATCGAAGTGTATCCGCTGGAGCAGAACAAACACCCGGGAGCCATCAAGAGCGTGGAGGAGGCTTCGGTGACTCGATCCGGCAACCGCGTCGAGGTCAAGATGGCCGTGGTTCGCTCGACCATGTACCCGACGAAGATCGAGGTGCGGCGAGGCGACACGGTGACCGTCCACATTACCAACATCGAGCAGACCACCGACGAGCTTCATGGTTTCGGGCTCGCCGGGTATAACATCAATATCGTCGTCGATCCGGGCGAGACCAAGACCGTGACGTTCAAAGCGACCAAGCCGGGCGTATACGCTTACTACTGCACAAACTTCTGCTCTGCGCTGCACCAGGAGATGCAGGGCTATCTTCTGGTCCGGTAGCGGCCTGCCGCTTCGGGACCGACGCGGCCCGGCCTCCACCGGTGGGGGCCGGGCCCGCTGGGACAGGCTGGACTGCGCCGGGACGGGGCGCGAGACTGGAAGAGGCGCTGCTGTTGCGGCGCGCCTCCCAATAGCGAAGGATCGGAACGATGAACGACAAACTCGTACGTTACCAGGCGATCCTGGCAAGACCGGTCGGCCTGGCTGGGCGCATTTTGCTGCTGATCTCTGTACTGCTCATCCCCCTCGCTTTTCAGTTCCCCCTCTGGAAGATGGCCTTCCAGTCCAACCAATACCCGGACCCTCTTCGGCTCGAGATCTACATCAACCACCTCGAAGGACAGAAAACCGCGTCGCGGGACGATCTTCGGGAGATCAATGCGCTGAATCACTACATCGGCATGAGGCCCCTGATGGAGAGCGACTTCGCCGAGTTCCTGTGGATGCCGTTCGTGCTCGGTTTCTTCGCCCTCTTCATTCTGCGGGCGGTCGTGTTCGGGACTTTGCGGGACCTGATCGATGTCGTGGTGCTCTACTCGTATTTCGGGCTCTTCTCGGCCTGGAATTTCTACAGTCGTCTCTATGACTACGGCCACAACCTGAACCCCGATGCGCCGATCAAGGTGAAGCCGTTCACGCCACCTTTCTTCGGGCGGGTCCAGATCGCGAACTTCCACGTGGAGAGCTTTCCGGCGGGCGGCAGCGTGGTCCTGGCGGTGGTCGGAGCGTTGCTGCTGGCAGCCTTGGTGATCTCGGTGCGCCAGGCGTCGCGCACCACGACTGCGGCCTAGAACGGACCGGGGCGGGGACGAGCCGTGCGGGGATGGAGAAGTCCGGCGATCGGGTTGGTTTTGCTGGCGGCGGCCGGCTCGCCAGGAGCCACCCTGCATGTCGGGATTCCGGGCGGCTATTCGACAGTCGGGGAGGCCCTGGCCGCGGCGGCGCCCGCTGATATAGTGCTGGTGCACGCCGGTGAGTACCGCGAGCGTCTTGTCGTTGACCAGCCGGTGCACCTAGTAGGGCAAGGCAGGCCCCACATTTGGGGCGACGGTTCGGGGGACGTCGTCCTGATCCTCGCGGACGACGTCGAGCTCCGGGGCTTTCGCATCAGCGGTTCCGGCCTACGCATGATGCATAGCGATGCGGGGGTCAAGATCGCGGGCAAGAGAGTGCGGGTGGCCGAGAACGAGCTGTTCGACAACCTGTTCGGAATCTACCTGAACGGCTCGGCCGAGGCCGTGATCGAACACAACCGGATCCGCGGCCGTGCCGATATCGAGATCGGGCGGCGCGGAGCCGGAATCCACTTCTATGACGCACACCATAACCTCGTGCGGTTCAACCGGATCTGGGAGGTTCGCGACGGCGTCTACTTCGACCACTCGGATTTCAACCGTGTCGAAGACAATGAGTTCAGCCGCCTGCGTTATGGCGTGCACTATATGTATTGCGGGCCCAACAGCTTCTCCCGGAACATCTTTCGCGACAGCATGGCGGGCGCTGTGGTGATGTACACCGAGCGGGTGGTGTTCCGCGACAACCAGATGATCAACAACCGGGCCGGCGTCAACGCCTGCGGCCTGCTGTTCAAGGACTGTCTGGACTCGGTGGCCGAGCGGAACGTCATCGTCAACAACGTCCGGGGAATCTTCCTGGACAACTCCCACCGGAACCGTTTCTTCCACAACCTGGTGGCGCAGAACGACGTGGCTGTCGTACTACACGCCAATTCCTTGAAGAACAGCTTCGGTGGCAACGACTTTATCGACAACCTGGCGGTGCTCCACACGGTGGGACGGGCCGACGCGGACTGGACTCCGGGCGGCTTAGGCAACTATTACTCGGATTACACCGGCTACGACCTGGACGGCGACGGCGTGGGCGATGTCGAATACCGGCTGCAGGACGCTTTCGAGTACCTGGTGGGAAACCGGCCGTTGCTCGGCCTGTTTCTGAATAGCGCCGCCGCCGACGCGCTCTCCTTCGCCGAGAAGAACTTCCCTCTGATTCACGGCAGCGACGAGCGGGACACGGCTCCCCGGATGCGGCCCGTGAGCGGCGTAAGAATGGTGGCTGCCGCCGGGCAGGCGGGAGCCGCTGGAAACCGGTCATTGCCCGTGATGGGATGGCTGCTTGCGCTGAGCGGCAGCGGCCTGCTGGTGTGGAGGTTGCGGGCATGAGTCCGGCGGTGAAGGTCACGGCGCTGAGGAAATCCTACGGGGGCGTCGTCGCCCTGGATGGAATCTCGTTCACCGTGGAGCCGGGCCAGGTGGTGGCTCTGTTGGGGCCGAACGGTAGCGGCAAGACGACCGCCTTGCGGGCGGTGGCCGGTCTGTTGCGCCTGGACGAGGGCTCCGTGGAGATCTTCGGTGCGGATGCGGAGCGCGATCCCCGTGAAGCCCGGCGGCAGTTCGCCTACGTTCCGCAGCAGCCGGTGTTTCCCCCGAACGTCACCGTGGGTGAGATGCTCGACTTTCACCGCCGGTTGCGCGGACTGCAGCAGGAAGCCGTGGACCGGGCGGTGGAACAGGCGGACCTCGAGGCGGCCCGGGACCGCCTGGTCGGCGAGCTTTCCGGCGGCATGCGGCACCGCCTGTCGCTGGCCATCGCCAACCTGGCCCCGGTGAAGCTGATGATCCTCGACGAGCCGACGGCCAGCCTGGATCCGCAGGCCGTGCTGCGCTTGCGCCGGCAGGCTCTCCGGTGGCGGGACGCCGGGAGGGCGATCCTGTTTTCCACCCACGTCCTCAGCGATGCCGAAGAGCTCGCCGGCCGGGTGGTCGTATTGATGGAAGGCCGGGTGGTCCGGGACGAGGATGTGACCCGGCTGCGCGCTGACTTGCGGCAATCGGCTCTGTTGCGGGTGGACGTCGGCGTGCCGACGCCGGAACATGAGCAGGCGGCGTTGGCCGCCGGCGCGACCAGGGTTCGGGTGAATTCGACGGCGCTGGTGATCACGGCGCCGGTGGAGCGCCGCTATGAGATCCTGGACCGGCTCAGCCGGGTCAGCGAGATTCGCCATTTCGAAACCGAGGAGCCCTCGATCGAGCGGATATACATGGATTACACCCGAGGTGCGGCTAATGAGGAAGCTTGAGGCGGTCGGCGCCGGCATTGCGCTGGCGGGTCTGCTGGCTTGCCAAGACGGCCGGCCGGAGCCCGTCGAGATCCCGCTGAACGAGGCGAGTTGCAGTCACTGTCGGATGGCCGTCTCCGAACGGGAGTTTGCTGCCGAAGTGGTGGCTCCAGACGGGAGAGTGAACTATTTCGACGACATCGGCTGTCTGGCGGCCTGGCTTCGCGAACATCAGCCGCCCGCCGAAGCCGGCATCTACGTGGTGGATTTCGAGACGGGTAAGTGGCTGAATGCCGAATCGGCTTACTACGTGAAATCCAGCCGGATCCCTACACCGATGGCTTCCGGGGTGGTGGCGTTCAGTGATGCCGAGCGCGCGGTGGAAGCTGCGAAGCGTTATGAAGGGCGGCAGCTCACGTGGCAGGAGGTTCTGAGCGAGGCCGGGCGATGAATGTGGGGATGGTGGCGGTAATCGCCCGGCACGAACTCCGGATCGTCCTTCGCAACCGCTGGATTGCGCTCTACGCGGCCCTTTTTGCCGGACTAACGTTCGCGGTTAGCTATTTCGGGCTGGTGGTGATCGAGTTCACCGGGTTCCAGGAATTCCACCGGACGGCGGTGAGCCTGCTGAACCTGGTCCTTTATCTGGTGCCTCTGGCGGCTATGTTGATGGCCGTGCAGAGTTTCCGGCCCGAGGGTGGAGCCACCGAGCAGCTCTTCGCCGAGCCGCTCACCGCGGGCGAGATCGTGCTGGGAAAGTTCGCCGGCCTCTCCGTGGCCCACACGCTGGCCATCGTCGGCGGGTTCAGCTTCACCGGAGTGCTGATTGCGTTGAAGGTGGGTACCCGGGGGCTCTCCAGTTACTTGGTTCTGATTGCATTCGCCAGTCTGGTGGGGCTGGCCTTTCTGGCGATCGCGTCGATGCTGGCGATCGCCACGCGCCGGAGCGCGAGGACGTACGCCGTCGTGCTGGTCGTATGGTTCCTCCTGGTGCTGATCTTCGACCTGCTGATCATTGGGCTGAGCCTGGTGTTGCCCTACGCTTGGGCGAACCGGGCGGCGCTGGCGGGCGCGTTCCTGGACCCGGTGGACGCCACGCGGGTGGCGACATTGCTGGCCGTGGCCGGCAAGGAGGTATTCGGATCAGCGGGAGCGCAGCTCGTGCGCGCGCTCGGCGGGACGGGCCCAGCGATCGTCCTGCTGGCGGCAGCGCTGGCCCTCTGGGTCGTCTGGCCGGTGGCCGTGGCGATCCGCCTGCTCAGCCGCCAGGACGTTTGAGAGGAACCGATGCCACAAACTCGTCGGCGGCGCCTGCGCTGGCTGTGCTTCACTGCCCAGTTTCCGCCGCTTCTTCTCCGGAAGTTTCGGCCGCTGCTTGCGCCTTGCGCTGCAGCAGCCGGATGTAGGAGACGACGTAGCGGATCTGCCGGTCGCCCAGGGTGCGTCCCCAGGGCGGCATCAGCGGGGACCGGCCGCGCTTCCGGCCGCCGAGGCGGATCACCTCGGTCAATTCACGGTCCGACACGCGGGTGCGCATGTAATCGTCCACCAGCGACCGGGGCTTCGGATCCAGGTTGAACGCGTTGAAGCCGTCGCCTTCTCCGAGTTCTCCATGGCAGACGAGGCAGTAACGCTGATAGATCTCGAAGCCGTTGGCCTCCTCGAATTGCATCAGCGGAGCGGACTCTTGCGTCGCTTCGGGCGCGGTTTCAGCCGGCGTCTCCGCAGCGCTTGCGCCTCCGCCGCCGGGGCCGCCGCACGCGAGCATCAGAGCCGCTCCGCCGGCCAGGAGCGCGCGGACAACGGGATTCGATACAGCGCGGTGCGAAGGAGCGGGTCGGTGCGTCATCGGGAGCCTCCTTGGGAGCCGCCGGCCGGCGGCAGACCGTAGAGGAACGCTGTGATGGCCCTGGCTTCTTCGGGCGTCAAGCCCTGGTTCGGGTCGATTGTTTCGGGAATGAAACGTTGTGGGTTCAACAGCCACTCGTAGATGTAGCCGGAGTAGAGGCGGTTTCGGACTCCATCGAGCGGAGGACCCACGTAGCCGCCCTGCTGATTCACCTGATGGCAGGCCTGGCAGCCGTACTTCTCATAAAAAAGCCGCCGTCCGGTCTCCACCATCGAGCGGTCCGGCGGCGACAGGAAGATCTCCCTGGGGATCGAATCGTCCACCAGGACGAGTTGGAAATACGAAACCGCTGTCTCGATCTCCTCCCGGGTCAAGCCGAGGATCGGCATGCGTTCGGTCATGATCGGGCGGAGCGTATAAGGCAGCTCGAAGTACCTGGCGATCCACTCCGGCTTCGCCATGCTGCCTTCCCGCGTCAGGTCCGGAGCGATCTCCCCGCCCACGCCGCGGATGGAGTGGCAGCTCAGGCACTGATACTTCTCGAGAATTCGATTGAAAGGGCCTGAGGGTGAGTAGGACGGCGGATCCGGACTGGGCGGCAGGTACTTGGGCGGGATGTTGTCGCCCGTCAAGCTGAGCAAGGCGGCGGTGACCTGCCGGGCCTCTTCGTCGGAGAAGTGGTAGTCCGGCATCCGCAAGTCCGGGGAGAAGATCCGCGGGATCTTCATCTTTGTGTACAGCCACTGGACCAGGGATCGCTCGATCTTGGTATTGCCGAAGTCGAGCTGGTCGATGTCTTTGACGCCGATCTCCGAGAGGTCGGCGCCGAACTCGCCACGGACTTCGTGGCCGGTGAGCGCGTGGCAATAGGCGCAGCCGTACTGGCGGAAGAGTTCCTCTCCTTCGGCCATCACCGCCCTGTCGGGCTCCGGGATCAGCTCGAGGATCTTGTCGTCTTCGTCCGGGTCGGCGTCGTAATCGACGAGTTCGGAGACCATGTAGGCGGCGATCGACTTCTTTTCCCGCTCCGTCAGCCCGTACTGGGGCATGATGGAGTCCGGATAGTGCTCGCGGGGGTTCTCCAGCCAGGAGACGAGCCACGCCGGCTGGACCTTCGAGGCCACTTTCCCGAGGTCGGGGCCGAGCTTGCCGCCGCGCCCCTCCTGGGCATGGCAGCTCACGCAACGGAGTTCGCGGTAGCGGGTCTCTCCGAACTCGATCTCCTCGTCAGAGGCGTTCAGAAGGGCCTGCTCCCACTGCCGGCCGGCGGCCGCCTCTTCGGGGCTCTTCTTCTTGAACGTTAGAAGATAGCTCGTCAAGACGGCGGCTTCGGACTCGCTGAGATGGAAGTCCGGCATCTTGGATTCCGGTAGGTAGTCGAAGGGGCTCTTCAGCCACCGGTAGAGCCACTCGGGCCGGACCTTGTCTCCGATGTCGCTGAGGTCGGGTCCGGGTTTGCGTTCCAGGGAGAAGCCGGGAATCTTGTGACAGGCGGCGCAATTGGCCTCCTGGATGAGCCGGCGGCCCGAGGCGACCGTGTAGGTTTCCGGCGGCTTGCGCTCGCGGTGGCAGGAGCCGCAGGAGCCGCTGACGTAGAAGCTGGGCAGCATGGGCGATTCCCAGTGCTTGGTGGCGCCGTGAGCGGCCTCGGTGGTGGTCGCCCGTCCCTGGCCGCGGTGGCACACGGTGCATCCGATCTCCTCCAGCCGGTGCGGAGTGGTCGGATGAGCGCGGAAGGGCTCCGGCGCGTCCCGCAGCTCAGGATTGTCGATCCCGAGGTGGCACGTGGTGCACCGGTCCACCACTCCGAGGTCCGGGTTCCACAGTTGCCGCAGTCCAATCTCGACTGGACGCACATCCTGGCCCATCTTGTAGCGTTCCGCGGCGAGCTGGTTGTACTGTTTCTGGATCGACTTCCACTCGGGAAATACGTGGCGTACGGGAGAAATGGCGAGAGCCAAGAACATCAATACGCTGGCTATGGCGAATGCAAGCCACAATCGGAGAGGCGCCATAGTGTCTCCTTTCACTCGTTATTGCCAAGGCCAGACCCAGCTCCAACCGGGTCCGCGGAAGTAGACGCCGATCAAAGTGAGCACCACCGTGCAAGCGACGAACCAGATCATGATCCACGACGGTAGGCTCAGCTTGCAGACGCGCCCCCACCATCCGGTCTCGCTCGGATAGAGCAGGCAGGCGATCATCACCAGGCTCAGCAGAAAAGAGGTGATCACCACCGGCCAGACGCCGAAGATCGCCAGAATCACCAGCGATCCCAGGACCACCGAGCCGAACGTCAGCAGAGCCCGCCGGTCCCGGCGTTCCCACAGCCTCGGCCGCCGGACGTTCACGTCGAAGTAGGGGATCACGATCAACGCGATCACCACCAGTGCGGGCACGAGCACGCCGGCGACAATCGGCGGGAAATAATGCAGAAGCTCCTGGAGGCCGAGAAAGTACCATGGCGCCTTGGCCGGATTCGGCGTCTTCAACGGGTTCGCCATCTGCTCCAGCGGCGCATCGACGAGCAGGGAATAGAAGGCGAGGAAGGCGACCAGCAGCTCGAAGGCGATCGCCTCCCGGAGCACGAGATGAGGGACGCTCATGACCATCTCCTCGGGCTCGACGTCCACCTTCAACGACACGTCGCGGGAAACCAGCGCCACCCTCTTCGGCACCGCGACGGGATCGTCGGACTTGACCAGTTCGAAATCTCGTTGAGGCATGGCAGAACCTCCGTCTTAGAGCGGCCGTGCGAGGCCCCCGTCTTTGCGGACCCGCCAGAAGTGCACGGCCATCAGAACCACGATCCCCAGGGGAAGAACCACGCAGTGGAGAACATAGAACCGGATCAGAGTGTTCTCACCGATCGTGTTCCCGCCGAGCAGCAGGAAACGAATCTCGTCTCCCACCCAGGGAACGGCGCCCGCCATGTTCGTTCCGACGGTGATCGCCCAGTAAGCGAGCTGATCCCAGGGCAGCAGGTAGCCGGTGAAGCTCAGGAGCAAGGTCAACACGAGCAGCATGACCCCCACCACCCAGTTGAATTCCCGCGGCGGCCGGTAGGCGCCGGCGAAGAAGACGCGCAACATGTGTAAGAAGACGGTGATCACCATCAAATGGGCGCTCCACCGGTGCAGGTTCCTCAGAAACACCCCGGAGCTGACGACGAACTCCAGATCCTTCATGTCCTCGTAGGCCCGCGGCGCGGATGGGTGGTAGTAGAGCATGAGAAGAATGCCGGTGACCGTGAGCACGATGAAGAGCGCCAGCGACAAGCCGCCGAGACAGAACGTGACGCGGAACGGCAGCGCCGACTTGCGGACTTTCACCGGGTGGATGTGGAGGAAGACGTTGGAGTAAATAGTGAGAGCGCGGTCGCGATTGGTTCGGATCCAGCCGTGCCGGAACACCGACCGCCATACGCCCGAGCCGGTGAGGCGCGTCAACAAGCGGCGGCCGACGCCGGCTTGTGGGGTAGCGTTCCAGTTGGTGCTTAGATCATTCATGACTTCCTTTCCCATGTGGTTTCGTAAGGGCCACTGGAGGCGCCCCGAATCATCTCAGACCCTCAGAACGTATTCCGGATCTACGACGACGGCCACGTCCACGACCAGCCGCCCGTCGTCTGCCAGAGAGATCAGAAGATGGTCCAACGGCCGTGGCGCCGGGCCGGCAAGGACTCGGCCGCTGCTGTCGAACCTGCTCCCGTGACACGGGCATTGGATCTGGCCGGCCTGCTCGTTCCACCGTGTGATACAACCCAGATGAGTGCAGATGGCGGAAAGAGCGAAGAAGCCGCGGGGAGTCCGCACGACGTAGACGCGGATGGATGGATGGCTCACCACCGAGGTGATCGGGTAGTCTTCCGGCACCCCTACTACGTGCTTAGTAGGCGGTTCAAACAGGACATTGGGCTCGAGATACTGCATGAAGACGACGGTGCCGCCGCTGGCAGTCGCCCCCAAGGCCCCGGCTCCAATGCCCATGAAAAAGCGGCGCCGGGTGATGCCGTGAGGATCGTTGCGGTCGTCGAACTTCGCCAGCACTTCGTTCTTCATTGCGTGAGCACTCCTTCCACCTCGAGAAAGCTCTCCATGGTGATGCACCCCACCGGACAGCGCTGTTCGCACAGGCCGCAGCGGATGCACTTGGTTTCGTCCTTGATCATGACGGCCTGAATTTCCTGGGAAAGAGCCTGCCCCTGTCCGGGGAATCCGAACTCGGCCGCCAGCTCAGCGGCCGTCTCCGGTGAAGCGGCCATCCGTTCGGCGGAGACGAGCTCGATGCAGTACTCTGGGCAGACGTCCACGCAGCCGCCGCACAAGATGCACTCGCTGCCGGTCTCCTCGGCTCCTTCGAAGATCGTGTTCACCCAGCAGCGCAGGCAGCGGCTGCCTTCGATGCGGGCGGTGGGTTCGTCGTAGCCGAGCTCCACCTCGGCGATGCCGATGCGGCGGTCGATGGGCAGGGAAGGGACCGGCTGCCGGGGGTACTGGTCGTAGTTGTCCAGCGGTTGGAACGATCGTCGCGGAAAGACGAAGATCTTGTGCTCCTGAGGCGGCGGCGCCTGGCCCGTCAAAAGGCGGTGAATCGAGGCGGCGGCTTTGCGCCCGTCGGCCACTGCGGCGATCACGTTGCGCGGTCCGAAGGCGACGTCGCCTCCGGCGAAGACATCCGGCGCGGTCGTCGCCAGCGTCTCGGGATCGACGGCGATGGTTCCCCGGGGCGTCAGCTCGATTCCCGAATCCTCTCCCAGAAACGACAGATCGGGCTGCTGTCCGATGGCCAGGATCACCGTGTTGCACTCGACCACCTCTTCACTGCCCGGATAGAAGGTCGGGTTGAACCGGCCTTCGGAATCGAAGACAGACTTGACGCGCACGAACTCGACGCCGGTGACGGCGCCGTCCTTGCCCAGGATGCGTTTGGGCCCGACCATGTCGCGGATCGTGATGCCCTCGTGTTCGGCTTCCTCCACCTCCGACTGGAAGGCCGGCATCTGTTCTCGGGGCTCCAGGCAAGCGAGGGTGACCTCCTTGGCCCCGAAGCGCATCGCCGAGCGGGCGACGTCCATGGCCGTGCGCATCGTGCCGGACGGAGAGTAGTCCTCATCGACGGTCTGGTAGCGCAGCACCGAGCGGGCGACGTCGATGGCTACGTTGCCGCCGCCGATGACGACCACTTTGTCGCCGAGGTCCACCCGGTAGTTCAGGTTGGCGTTCAGCAGGTAGTCGATGCCGTTGAACACGCCGTCGAGGTGGACCCCTTCGATGGAGAGTTCGCGGCTCTTGTGAGCTCCGACGGCGATGAAGATAGCCCGGAAGCCTTGCTGCCGCAGATCGTCCAGCGAGAAGTCGCCGCCGAGGCGCTTGCCGTAACGAAAGGTCACCCCGAGGCTCTCGATGTAGTCGGCTTGGGCGTGAATGATGTACCGCGGCAAGCGATACTCCGGGATTCCGAGGTAGAGCATCCCGCCGGGGACGTTCGTGCCTTCAAAGATCACGGCTTTGTGCCCCAGAAGGGCGAGATCGTGGGCCGCCGCCAGTCCGGCCGGGCCGGCGCCGATGATGGCCACATCGCCCCGCGGGGGATCTTCGGAGCTTCCGCGGCGCACGGTCCGCAACTGGTTCACGGTGATCAGCCGGCCCGGTTTGCTGTAAACGCCGTAGCGTTCGCACACGAACCGCTTCAGCGCCCGGATCGCCACCGGCTCGTCCAGCGCATCGCGCCGGCACGCCTCCTCGCACGGGGCGGCGCAGATGTGTCCGCAGATCGATGCCAGCGGATTAGGAGCTGCGGCCAAGGAATACGCCTCTTCGTATCGTCCCAGGGCGATGAGGTGGCAGTAGCCTCCGGCGTGTGTCCGCACCGGGCAGGCCTGCTGGCAAGGGACGTTACGTCGCAGCCATTCCAAATTGACGCCCCTCATCTCGCCTTGCTCGCCCATTGCCGAAGCTCCTCTCCGTGTAGAAACTACCCTGTCTCCAAGACAGCCATCATCAGAAGTACACCCTCAGCCCCATTCGAAACCGGTCGTCGAAGGGGCGTAGCTCAGGAGCTTGTTTGCCGCTAACCACTCCGTCTACGGTGAAGACCACATTCGCCCGTATCATCATCGACAACGAAAGGGTTGTGCGGGTAAAACTGGGAGCGAAATCAGGCCGGACCCGCTCAAACCGGACCAGCGGCTGAAGCCAAGGCCACGGAGTTACATAATTGGCTTCCACCATCGTGATATCATTCCTGTATATCCGTCCGTCGATGATACTGTCGTGGTTGCGCTGCCAGCCTCCGAACACGTTCAGATCATAGATCCAGGCATCGAACGTGACACCGGTACGGTAGAAGGTATTACCGTTCGGTGAAAAGTCCTCCGTGGGGCCGTCTCCCACGAAAGCTCCAGTGACCCCACGATAATAATACCCATTCAGGGTTAACGAGTTGTCGCGCCAGTTCTTCGCTTGCACCAGGACATCGGACCCGCCGGAGCCGAACACGCCAAGGCCTCCTATCTTGTAGGAAGCCTGAAAGTAGAAGTCTTTCTCACTATTGACATCCAGTCCATTTCCGTGGGTATCCGCCGCTAGCTCAAGTTCCTCAATCAAGTCGGAGAGAGGTGAGTCCTCAAGGGCTTCAACGGCGCCGCCGAAATTCCCATTGACTACCCCCGCGCTCCACATGAGTCCCCCCTTCTTGCCCGGGCCCTCCTTTCCGCCCCAAATCTCTACGCCCTTTTGGTTGGGCGAGAACCCGAAGAAGTTTCCGGCTGGGACGGTAGGATATAGGTTCATCAGGTATCCGGTGAAGCGGCTGAGGCGCAGGTGGTTGGAAAAGGGTGCCGCGCGTGGCTCGAACTGTCCGATGCGAACGTTGAAATAGTTCGAGGGATGGCTGTACTGGACAAAGAGGCGCCCGATGCCGCCGGGTGAGCCGTTTTCGAAGAGCTCAATGTCGCTGTAGAAGGAAAAACTCTCACCGAGAGTCCCACCGAAAAGTAGCCCGACTTCACCTATTCCGTCGAACGAGTTCGTGACGGCAGCGCTGGGATTGACCTCGAAGTTGGCCTCCACGTCGATCCCGAAATAGTTGCCGCCGGGAATACTCGAGGGCCAGGTTCCCTCCGGCCAGACGCGCTTCCAGGACGGTGATCCGATCGGGACCTGCTTCTCCTTGATGAGTTCCTCGTCGTCGCCCGGCATGCGGTAGCCGCGGTTCTTAAAAGCGCGACCGAAGGCGTTCAACTTCGGAGGTGTAACATGGCAGGTCAAGCAACTGGTATGGTACTTGCGGGCGAAAGGAGGAATCGCCGAGGCGGGGACGGCCGTGGCGAGCCAGATAGCAACCGAGCCAAGGCTTATACCAAACAGGGCAGCTGTGGTGTTCATATGCGTACCTCCGTGAGTATTCCACAGTCACGGGATGAGAAATCCGCGTCGCTGGACCTCGATGCTCAGTTAGCGTCGGAGGTTGAAGTTCACTTGGACGTTTCCTGATGCAGGCACGGTGACCGTCTGGGTAGCCGGTTTTCGCTTCTCGTGCCAAACCTTCAACGTATAGGTGCCAGGGGGGACGGCGGTGATTGTAAAGGAGCCGTCCCGTGTCGTCGTACTGAAGAAGGGATTCGTAAGGACGACGACATATGCCTCCATCTCTGGGTGTACCTTGCAAAGGAGAACGACTTCGCCGGGACGCTTGAACGTGTAATTCTTCGACTGGCCTGAAGGCCAGGTGCCAAGATTGAACTTGTCAGCCACCTTCGACGGAGTGAAGACATTATGTTGAACGGAATCGCTGTTGAGGAAACGGACGGTGGTTCCAACTACAATAGGCGTGACATGAGGAACGAATTTCATCTTGACCTGATCGATGACGACAGGTTTGGACGGTGGTGGGAAGTGTTTGTTCAGGCTGTCGATGTAGACTACGGCTTCGGGCTTTATCGGTCGACCTTTGTATTGCACCTTGCCTGTGATTGTTCCGGCGAGGGCGGACGTCGGGAGGAGGGAGAGTGCCAGGCCGACAGTAAGCAGGACCAGCGGTAGTTGCCGAGGAGGCCGTGGTAGCTGACGAGCGCGTGGTGGGGACACGATACTTGTACTCATGTGAGTGGCTCCTATTCCGTGGCGGTTACAGTGTTCGGTTTTGTATCAAGCCGGTCAAACGGTGTGCAATTCGGACGCCAATGGAGCTTGAGGCCGTCACGGTTCGGTGGGAGCGGGCGGTATTGTGGGCGGGGTGGGGGACGGGGTCGGATGTGGTAAGATGCGGTGGCGATTAGAGATAGGTTTGGCGGTGGAGAGGTAGAGAGTTGGAGTTGCGGATTGCGGCGTGCGGGGCGCAGAGGAGGGCGGGGAGCACGCGGATGTGGCTGAAATGAGGCAGCTGGCGAGAGAAGAAGCCGGATATCAGGCGGTGCGCCGCGCCGGGAAAGGAGATGCTGCCGGGTCCGATGAGAGTGTGGACTCTCGATGGAGGTCCATTGCTGAGGTAGAGGGCGCGGACTTAGACGGTGGGTGGGAGAGGAACGGGTTGGAGGATGGCCGCCGCTCGTCTTGGGGCGTCGATGTTGCGCGCGTGTGGAAAGAGTGCATAACATAGCTCGTCTTGGAGGTGAAAGGCCATGGTTCCGATTCCTGCCGGTGAACAGCAGAAGCTCGTCGAGCGACTCTATCGCGCTTGCGGCGGCAGCTACACGCCCGAGCAGCGCCGCAAGTTCTATGTCTCAGGCCCGCAGTGGGCGGCGGCCTATGAGGGCCAGGCGCTGTTTCACGCCCCGACGCGCAAGCCGGTGGGTTTTGAAGAGGTGATCCGGAAGTGGGGCGAGTTGGGCATCGCCTACTGGTGCACCCACGACACCGACGTCATCCCCACGCGGGCGCTGGGGACCGAGGAGCAGTGGGAGATCCTCGGGCGCATCAAGAAGGCCTTGGCCGACAACGGCGTGAAGTGTTCGATGGTGACCACCGAGACGTTCTATCACGCCGTCTTCGCCGCCAGCCCCGCCGCCGAGGCGCCGCAGATCCGCGACTACGCCGCCTGGCGCTGCAAGAACACGGTGAAGATCGGCCACGAGCTGGGCGCCACCCACGCCGTCTACTGGCCGGGCTCGCTGGGCTACCAGATCCAGGGGGCCGTGGAGGAGACCGAGACTCTGAAGTGGTACGCCGACGCCATCAACGCCGCCTGTGAGATGGACATCGGCGTGGCCGGGAAGCGCGGCCGCCAGACGCTGAAGCACTGCCTCGAGGCCAAGCCTTTCGAGCCGCAGGCGCAGATCCTGCTGCCCACCAGCGACGCCATGCTGGCCTTCATCGACTCCGGCCTCATCGAGCATCCCGAGATGGTGGGGCTGAACCCGGAATACCTGCACGAGCTGATGTGGGGCTCGGCGGTGCGGGCCTCGCTGGCGCGGGCGCTCATCAAGGGCAAGCTCTGGCACTTCGACATCAACGACGGCTACCCGCTCAAGCACGACGTCGATATCGGCGTGGGCCTGGTGAATCCCCTGGACTGGCTCAACGTGCTGGTGCTGCTCCGCAGCCACGGCTACAGAGGCCCGTTCAACCTCGACTACAAGCCGCCACGCACCACCTCGAACTGGGGCGTCTTCGCCGTCAGCTTCCCCACCGCGGTGGACCGCTTCATCACGCTGTGGGAGATGGCCGGCGAGGTGCTCGAAGACCCGGTGATCCGCGAGGCCGGTGAAGCGCTACGGGCCGGCGGCGAGAAGGCCAAGGATCTGGACGCCGAGGCGATCTTCGAAGCCAACAAGGAGCTGATGACGCTCCACGAGCTGATCGCTCACCGCATGGTCCAGATCCTGCTGGGCATCCACAAGGGGCGCACGTACTCGGTCTAGCGGGACGGCGAAGCAGGAGAGCGCGCGATGAACATCGGCCGGACGCTGATCCTGATCGGGCTGATTCTGGTGGCTGCCGGGTTCCTGTTTCTGGTAGCCGGGAAGCTGCCTTTGAAGCTCGGCCGGCTGCCGGGCGACATCATCATCCGGGGAAAGAACTCGGTCTTCTACTTCCCGCTCACCACCAGCATCCTGATCAGCATCGTGGGCAGCTTCATCCTCTGGCTGATCACCCGGCGCTGAGGCGCGCCCCGGCCGCCTGGCCCCGAACCGGCGCGCGGCCTACTTGGGATCGCCCTGCTTCACCCACTCGACATTGAAGTGGGCGTGCTTGATCGACTTGACCGGCCCCCCGGGCAGGTGGTTGAGGAAGTAGCTGTAGGTGGCGTGCAGGGTGCCGTCGCCGGCCTGGATGATCGACGGATAGTGGAAGGCGCCCGGCTTCTCCGCCCGGGTGTCCAGTTCGAGATGCCGCGTCCAGCGCCAGGTCCTGCCCTCGTCCTCGGAGATGGAGACGGCCAGCGAGTGCCGGCCGCGCTCGGTGTCGTTGTAGATCATCAGCCAGGAGCCGTCTTGCAGGTTGATGACCTCGGCGCCCGAGCCGGGGTTGGGCAGTTCGCTGTCCACCGCCGGGCTCCAGGTGATGCCGCCATCCACTGACTTGGAAACGTGCAGCCGCTTCGGCGGCGGTCCGTTGTCGCGCATGTAGGCGACGAGCGTGCCGTCGCGGGCCTGCGCGATCGTCGGCTGGATGGCGCCCCAGCCGATGATCGGCTCCGACGTGGTCCAGGTCTTGCCGCCGTCGTCGGTGATGGCGATCAGCGAGAACGAGAAGCCGTCCGAGTAGAGCGGAAGCAGGACGCGTCCGGAGGGCAACTGGATGGGATGGGCGCGGGGCATCCAGCCGAGGCGGCGGAAGTACTTGTCGCCGGCGTGTTTCAGGACATTTTTGAGATACTGCTCGGCGCGGGAGCCGGAAGCGACCTTTTTCAGTTCCGGCTCGACGACCTCCCGCACCCGTTTCTCGAAGTTCCGCGGGTGGAAGAGCAGGTTCTCGGAGACATCCCAACGCGGCCGCCGGTACAGGTGGTCGATGTCGCTGGTGATGCGGAGGTTCAGCAGCGCCGTTTCCCAGCGGTTGGCCAGGATGGTAGGCCAGACGAGCCAGAGGCGCTGATCGCGATCCAGGAAGACGATCGGGTTGCAGTCGGGGAAGCGCTTGATGTCGGCGATGGTGTAGCGTGGCGTCCAGCGGGAGGCGCCGGCGCGGAGCAAGGCGGCCTGGATGACGACGTCGTCGGCGCGGCGCTCTCCCGAGCCGTGATACCAGACGGCGAAGATGTCCCCGCTGGGCAGCTCGACGAGGGACGAGGCATGGTTGTGCCAGTGCTCGAGGGGGAAAATGAGTTCACTGCGCAGGAACGGCTCGGCGGCCGCGGCTGTCCCGGCTGCAACGATGAGGGCTAGGGCAACAGAGAAGGGTTTCGCCGTCACGTGGATCTCCCCGGCCGGCGGAGCTGCCGGCCAAAGAGAGATTGTCTCACAGGGCGGCGCCCAGCCCGCAACGGCTCAGCCGGTGCGGTCGAGGAAACGGCGCCGGGCGCGTCCCAGGGCCATCATCGGGAAATAGTGGCGGTAGAGGTTGTAGTTGATCATGAAGGCGCGTTGCAGTTCGATGCCCTGGCGCAGCTCGCGGGCCATCTCCTTCAGGTTGATCCGCTCACCGACGCTGTAGCCGGGGAAGCCCGTGCCGGTGTACTGGTTCTCCTCCCAGGTGCCGTCGCGCTGGGTGCGGACCAGGTAGTCCACGCCGCGGCGGATGGCGTCGTCGTAGTCCCGGCTGCGCATGGTGCACAGCGCCATGAGGGCCCAGCCGGTCTGCGACGGGGTGCTCTCGCCGACGCCCCGGAGCGACTCGTCCATGTAGGAGGCGGGCGTCTCGCCCCAGCCGCCGTCTTCGTTCTGGCGAGCGGCGATCCAGTCGGCCGCCTTGCGGATCCAGTCCTGGTTCATGTCCTCGCCGATGGCCTGGAGCGCCGGCAGGACGGCAGCGGTGCCGTAGATATAGTTGACTCCCCAGCGGCCGAACCACGGGCCGTCGGGTTCCTGCTCCTCGCGGATGTAGCGCAGCGCCCGGGCGACAGCCGGGTGGTCGCGGGAGAAGCCGAGCAGGCCCAGGGCCTCGACGACGTGGGCGGTGACATCGACGGACGGCGGGTCCAGCAGCTCGCCGAAGTCGGCGAAGGGGATCTTCGTCAACAGCCACTTGTCGTTGTTCTTGTCGAAGGCTCCCCAGCCGCCGTTGTCGGACTGCATGGCGAGCATCCATTCCACGGCCAGGTCGATCGCCTCGTTTACCCGTTTGCGGTCGCCTTCATCCAAAAAGCGCCGGAGCCGGGCGAGTACGCAGATGGCCACCGCCGTGTCGTCCACGTCGGGATAGAAGCGGTTGGCCCGCTGGAAGGCCCAGCCCCCGCCTCGGGCGTCCCGGACGTAGACTTTCCAATCACCCCAGGCGCGGATCTGCTGCTTCAGCAGCCAATCCATGGCCCGGCGCAGGGTGGGCGAGGGCTCGAAGACAGGCTTGGTGTCGAACAGCGCCTGCATCGAGAGGATCGTGTCCCACACCGGGCTCTCGGAAGCTTGCAGGTAGACGCCGCCGTCACGCTCGTAAGACCAGTGCTTGTCGAAAGCCTCCAGGCCGGCGCGCATCACCGGGTGGTTCAGGCTGTAGCCCTCCACCCGCAGCGCCAGCAGCGAGAAGATCCACGGCGGCTGGATGCCGCTCCAGGCCCCGTCGGCCTCCTGGCGCTTGATGATCCACTCGACGCACTGTTTGATGGCCGCCTCGCGGCCGGGCTTGATCTTCAGCGGCGCGTAGGCGGCCAGCAGGCGGTCCAGCCCGAGGAAGATGCCCTCCACCGAGACCCAGCCCTTGGTCCGGGGCAGGCTGAAATCGAAGTTCTCGCGGCCTTCGGGGAACAGCTCGTCCAGGCGGCGGTCCGGCGGCAGGCGGCGCACCGGCCGCCGGGCCGAGAGGATGCAGAGCGGCACGATGGTGCCCCGGGCCCAGGAGGCGAACTGGTAGATGTTGAACGGCGCCCACGAGGGCAGCAGGATCAGCTCCGGTGGCAGAGTCGGCGTGTCTTTCCAGGGCCACTCGCCGATCAGCGCCAGCCAGTATTTGGTGAAATTGCGGATCTGTTTCAGGCCGCCGTTCTCGAAGATCCATTTGCGGGCCTTGACGAGCGGCTCTTCGCCGGGACGCATGCCCGAAGCCCGCAGCGCCGCGTAGCACTCCACCGTGGTGTTGATGTCGCCGCGCGGGGCGTTGTGATAGACCTCCCAGGAGCCGTCCTCGCGCTGTTCCCGCAGGATACTCCGGATCACCTTCTCGTATTTCGGGTCATGGTCGACTCCGAGGAAGTGCATGGCGAGCACCCATTGGGCTTCCATGCACGAGTTCGACTCCAGGACGCCTACCCAAAAGCCTTCCGGCTGCTGGCTGTCGATCAGCCACCGGCGGGCGGCATCGATGGTCCGGTCGAGGGTCGAGGCGTCGAGACCGGCGGGGATTCTCGGCAGGATGGGAGGAGTTGCAGCCGCACCCCTTCCAACATCAACGTGACCTACGCTCATCCCTCTTCAACCTCATCAGCCACTTCACCATGAACCAGCGTCCGCTCTCTCGGGCGGGAATGAGTGCAGCGAGCTCTCTCGCGCAGCCAGCGCGCGGGAGCCTGGTTTTTGGCTCAAAACTGCCTACCTTTATCAGTCTAGCAGGCATCCCGGCTCAGCCGTAATCGGCGGAAACGGACGGCGGGTCCAGGCCGGGCCGCCGTCCGCGACGTGCCTCATCGGCCTTCCCCGCGGCTGATATAGTATGCTCGATGGCGTTCTCATCCAGATTCCCGATTCTGCTGGCAGCCGCGGCGCTCCTCGCCCTGCCGGGCTGCTCCCGCTCCCCGGAGAAGCCGAACATCCTCTGGATCACATCCGAGGACAACGGTCCTCATCTCGGCGCTTACGGGGACTCTTACGCCACCACGCCCAATCTCGACGCGCTGGCCGCCAAGGGCATGATCTACCGGTACGCCTGGTCCAACTACCCGGTCTGCGCTCCGGCCCGGACGTCCATCATCGCCGGCATGTATCCGGCCTCGCTCGGAGCCCAACACATGCGGTCTATGGTTCCCATGCCGCCGGGCATGAAGATGTACCCGCAGTATCTGCGGGAAGCCGGCTACTACGCCACGAACAATCGCAAGGAGGACTACAACCTCGAGAAGCCGGGCCAGGTTTGGGATGAATCCTCGAAAAACGCCCACTGGCGCAACCGTAAACCGGGCCAGCCGTTTTTCGCGATCTTCAACATCACCACGACGCATGAGTCCCAGATCCGGAAGCGGCCCCACACCTGGGTGCACGACCCGGCGAAGGTCAGGGTGCCCGCCTACCAGCCCGACACCGAAGAGGTCCGCAAGGACTGGGCGCAATACTACGACAAGCTCACCGAAATGGATGCTCAGGCGGGCGAGATCCTCCACCAGTTGGAGGAAGACGGGCTCGCCGACGACACCATCGTCTTCTACTACGGCGACCACGGCCCCGGCATGCCTCGCTCGAAGCGCTTTCCGTACGACTCCGGGCTGCACGTGCCACTGATCGTCTATATCCCGCCGAAGTACCGCGACCTCGCGCCGCCCGAATGGCAGCCGGGCGGCGCCACCGACCGGCTCGTTGCCTTCGTCGATCTCGCGCCCACGGTGCTCTCGCTCGCCGGCATCGAGCCGCCGGCTCACATGCAGGGCAAGGCGTTTCTCGGCCCGTACGCGGCGCCGCCGAAAGACTACCTGTTCGGCTTCCGGGGCCGCATGGACGAGCGCTACGACCTGATGCGATCGGTCCGCGACGAGCGCTACATCTACATTCGTAACTACATGCCGCACCGGCCTTACGGGCAGCACGTGGCCTACATGTTCCAGACCCCGACCACCCAGGTCTGGTTCCGGCTCTGGAAGGAAGGCAAGCTGAAGCCTCCGAAGACGTATTTCTGGGAGCCGAAACCCTACGAGGAGCTCTATGACCTGAAGAAGGATCCCGACGAAACGGTGAACCTGGCCGGTTCGCCCGAGCACCGGCAAATCCTGGAGCGCTTCCGGAAGGTGCTCGATGCGAAGATCCTCGAGATCCGCGACACCGGCTTCCTGCCGGAGAACGAGATCCACGAGCGCTCGAAGGGCCGCACGCCGTACGAGATGGCCCACGACGATGCCGCGTATCCCCTGGAGCGCATCAAAGCCGTGGCCGACCTGGCCGCCTCCCGCCAGGAGGGCGCGATTCCCAAACTGCTCGAGGCGATGGACGACAGCGACTCCGCCGTGCGCTACTGGGGCGCCACGGGCCTGCTGATCCGCGGCAAGAAGGCCGTGGCCCAGACCCGGAAGCGGCTGCTGAAGGCGCTCGAGGACGAAGCTCCGGCGGTGCGCATCGTGGCGGCGGAGGCCCTGGGGCGGTTCGGGACGGCTGCCGATGCCCGCAAGGCCTTGGACGTCCTGCTGCCCCTGGCGGACGCTGAAAAGAACGGCGCCTACCTGGCGATGATGGCCTTGAACGCCATCGACTACATGGATGCCCGGGCGCGCCCCGCGAAGGCAGCCATCGAGCGGCTGCCGCGCGAAGACCCGAACGCCAACCGGAGGTTCAGCCGCAACGTCGGCCGCATCATTGACAAGATCCTTGCGGATCTGAAGTAGCGGCCGGAGCCGGTGTGAAAGGCAAGCAGGGGGGGGCGGACCATTGCCGCCCATACAGGCGCACTACATGCATCTTACCGAACAAGACCTGAAGTATCTGGAAGAGACCTGCCGGATGGCCGGGCGGGAGATTCTCGACGTCTACGAGTCGGATTTCGCCGTCGAGCGGAAAGACGACCGGTCGCCGCTTACCGAGGCCGACCTCCGCAGCCACCGGGTCATCTTGGAGCGCCTGCGCGAGCGCTGGCCGCGGACGCCGGTGCTGAGCGAGGAGGCGGCCGCGGAGTTCCCCTACGAGGTGCGGCGCGACTGGGAGGAGTTCTGGCTGGTCGATCCGCTGGACGGCACCAAGGAGTTCATCAAGCGAAACGGCCAGTTCACGGTGAACATCGCCCTGATCCGCAACCGGCGGCCCGTGGCCGGGCTGGTCTATGCGCCGGTGACCGGGAAGCTGTACGTGGCCGCCGAGGGCGTCACTCCACCCCCGCCTCCGCCGGCGCCTCCCCCGGACGGCGTGTTGCGGGTAGCCGGCAGCCTGTCGCACCACTCGCCGGAGATGGACGCCTATCTCGCCGAGCAGCGCCGCCGTTACCGTGAGGTCCGGTTCACCCTGATGGGCAGCTCGCTCAAGATCTGCCTGGTGGCCGAGGGCAAGGCCGACGTCTACCCGCGTTTCGGGCCGACCATGGAATGGGACACCGCCGCCGCCCACGCCATCGTCAACGCCGCCGGCCGCCACATCTACCGCTACGGTACCCGCGAGGAACTCACCTACAACAAGGAAGACCTGCGCAACCCGTGGTTCATAGTCTGCTGACGCGCCGCCCCGGGAGCGCAGCGCCGGCCGCCGGGCGCCGATTGCGCCCGCGGTTTTGAACGCAATACAATCGGTCCGGAAACGCCATGCCAAAACTCGTTGTCACTTTCGGGGAAATCATGCTGCGGCTCGCGCCGCCCGGTTACGACCGTTTCCTGCAACGGCCCGAGTTCGAGGCCACCTGGGGAGGCGGCGAGGCCAACGTAGCCGTTGCCCTGGCCGGTTTCGGCATGCCGGTGCGCTACGTGACGGTGCTGCCGCCGAACAACCCGCTGGCCGACGCCTTCATCGGCGAGCTGCGGCGCTTCAACGTCGATCCGCGTTTCATCGTCCGTAAGCCCGGCCGCCTGGGCGTCTATTTCGTTGAGAAGGGCGCCAACCAGCGGCCGTCCAAGGTCGTCTATGACCGCGACCACACCGCCATCGCGCTCGCCAAGCCGGGCGACATCAACTGGGACGCTACCTTCGAGGGCGCCCACTGGTTCCACGTCACCGGCATCACGCCCGCCTTGAGCCAGGGGGCCGCCGACCTCTCCATCGAGGCGGTGCAGAAGGCGAAGGAGAAGGGCCTCACCGTCTCCTGCGATCTGAATTATCGCAAGAAGCTCTGGAAGTACGGCAAAGAGGCCAGGGAGGTGATGAGCGAGCTGGTGAAGCACGTGGACGTGGCGGTGGCCAACGAAGAAGATTGCCAGAAGTCGCTCGGCATCAGCGTGGACGTGGATGTGGAGAGCGGCAAGCTCGACCCGAAGAAGTACGAAGAGCTGAGCGGCAAAGTGCTGGACGCCTATCCGAACCTGCAGATGATCGCCATCACCCTGCGCGAGTCCTTCAGCGCCTCGCACAACGGCTGGTCGGCGTGCCTGAACAACCGCAAGGAGTTCCTGGTGAGCCGCCGCTACGACATCACCCACATCGTGGACCGCGTGGGCGGCGGCGACTGCTTCGCCGCCGGTTTGATCTACGGCCTGGACAACTACGACTCCCACCGGGACGCCCTCGAGTTCGCCGTGGCGGCCTCCTGCCTGAAGCACTCCATCTCCGGAGACTTCGCCCGGCTGAGCCGCGACGACGTGCTGGCCCTGGTGCGGGGCGGGGGCTCCGGCCGCGTGCAGAGATAGGCTCCGAAGAGTTTCTCGTTGGACGCGGTGCGCCTTTTGGCTTCCGCAACTTGTTCCGCCCCTGAGGGGAGCTTCCGCTCAGGGGCTCTTTTCGTACATGGGACTGCGCGATGCGGGCCGGGGAGTCTGCACGTCCCGGAAGCGGGCCGCCTCCGTTAGCGTTCTCGCCCCGGCCCCGGATATGCTCAATAGGTTATGGCGGAATTCACCCGGCGTGCGTTCTTCCAAGCGGCCGCCGGAGGAGCGGCCGCCGCAGCGGCCCAGTCCGAACGGCCATCCCGCCCGAACGTGCTGCTGCTGATGTCGGACCAGCACCGCTGGGACGCCTTCGGCTTCACCGGTAACCAGGCCATCCGGACGCCCAACTTCGACCGCCTGGCGGCCGGCGGCACGCGCTTCACCGAATGCTGGGCGCAACACCCGGTCTGCATGCCCTCGCGGGCGTCGATCTTCACCGGGCGCTATCCGAGCGTCCACGGCGTGCGCACGAACGGCGTGCCGCTGCCGCGCAGCGAGACAACCCTTGCCCGGGTGTTCGCCGAAAACGGCTACCGCACCGGCGGGGCGGGGAAGTTTCACTTCATCCCCCACTATCCCTACGGCAGCCCGCTGCCGACGATGGACACCTATCCGGGGCCGTACTACGGCTTCCAGGAGTTCCACATCGGCGAGGACGGCCGCAGCGGCGAGCAGTGGGAATGGATCGAGAAGAACTACCCGGAGTACCACCGCAAGCCGGACCACGAGATTCCCTTGCGGCTGCACAACACCTGGTGGGCGGCCTCGCACACCATCGACTTCATCCGCCGCTGCGTCCGGCGCCGGGAGCCGTTCTTCGCCTTCTGCTCCTTCGTCGATCCCCACCACCCCTACGACCCGCCGCCGCCCTACCGCGACATGTACCGGGAAGAGGACATGCCCCGGCCCATCGGGCGCGAGGGCGAGCACGAGGGAAAGCCGCCTTACGTCGCGCGGCTGGTGAAGAACTACCGGCGCTGGTGCGAGCGCGTGCTCTACCACCGCACCCAGTACTACGGCGAGGTGACCTTCATCGACGATTCCATCGGCCGCATCCTGAAAGCCCTCGATGACCTCGGCGTCCGCGATGACACCTTGATCGTCTACCTGCCGGACCACGGCGACCTGCTCGGCGACCACCACCTGTTCTTCAAGGGCCAGCAGCACTACCGCGAGTGCGCCAATCTGACGATGCTGGTGAACTGGCCGGGCAAGGTAAAGGCCGGCAAGGTGGTCGATGGCTTCGTCCAAGAGATCGACGTCTTCCCCACGATCGCCGAGCTGGCGCGCCTGCCGCGGACGCCGGGCGTGCAAGGGCGGTCGCAGGCCGAGGTTCTCACCACCGATTCGACGAGCACCGGCTACGACTCGATCCTCATCGAGCACGCCATTCATGGGGAAACCGCCCCGGGCGTCCCGCAGCCGGACGTGCCGGACTGCTACACCGTGCGGACCAAGGAATGGCGGATGACCTACTACCCGTCGCTCGGAACCGGCGAGCTCTACGATCTGGAGAAGGATCCCCAGGAGCTGTACAACCGCTGGGCGGATCCGAAGCTGGAGGCTGTCCGCCGGAAGATGAAGAACCTGCTGCTCGACCGCGTGCTGGCGGCCCGCGATCCACTGCCGGTGCGAATCAAACGCTACTAGTCCCCTTCAGCCGCCCACCGCCACCGGCTCCTCTTCCGGCGGGGCCAGAGCGAAGTTGGTAAGCTTCTTCGTCACCTGGAACTCGAAAGGCGGGTATTCGTAGATCGGGGCCCGCGGCTCGGTGACGCCGGCGGAATAGCCCCAGAGGTCCTTGTATTCTTGCAAGTCTTCGCCGATTTCATCCAGGTGCCGCAGGTACTCGGCGATAGACTTCGACTCGATGATGATCACCTTGCCCATCTGCTCGATGATAGGGCTATGGGCGCGGGTGCGGTCGTGGTCGAACTCGAGGATGCGGCGGCCGTAGCGGGTGATGCCGATGGTGCGGAAAGTCAGGCTCTTGCCGACGCCGGGCAGGTTCAAGACGCTGCGGTCGATCCCGAGGAACGGCAGCCGGGCGCGGGTCCGCAGCTCGGCGATGCGGTCGATGATGTGGGCCGGATCGTCGGCGAGGCGCCGCAACATCTCCTCGTATTCTGCGGGCACGTGGCCGTAGCGCTTTTCTTCGATCTGCTCCTGAACCGAGCGGGCGTTCGGCGCGAAGTTGTGCCAGTTCTCCATGTAACCTTTCACGGTGAAGGTGTAGTAAGGCAGGATGCCGATCTCGCCTAGTGCCTGGCGGAGCCGGGCGGCGTGGCCCCGGCGCGAGGCGGCGGTGGTGAGCACGAGCTGGTTGGTGACGATCCAGCCGGCATCGAGCAGCCGGGCCACGGCTTCGCGGGAGTCCGGCGTGATCTCCATCGGCGACTCGAAGTGGGTCTGGACGACGAACTGGCGCACCCCTACCTCCCACGCCTTTTCCCTGAAGTCGCGCAGCACCTTGGCCAGCGACGGGGTGATCCGCTGGGGCAGATAGACGGGCAGGCGCGTGCCGAGGCGGACCCGCTGCAGCTCGGCGTACTTCTCGCCGTCCGGCCGCTTGCGGTTGGCCTCCCTCTTGCGCACGGCCATCTCGTAGACGGCGTCGAGGATCTGCTCGAGCTGGCTGTCGGTGGACATCAGGGCGTCGCCGCCGGTGATCAGGATGTCGCGCAACTGGGAGTCGTTTTCGAAGTACTCCATCAGCCGGCGGAGCTTCTCGGGCCAGGTCTCGCGGGGCATCAGCCGGTCCAGATCGAAGTTCAGGTTGCCCCGCTGGAAGTCGTACATGCGTTGGCAGGAAGCGCACAGTCCCCCGCAGGCCCGGCCCACAGTGTCGGGAATGAGAATCGCCACGTCGGGGTAACGCCGGTGGATGTTGGTTTCGGTGGGCAGCAGCCAGCCGGCGGCGTTGGGCTCGCCGGGACGGACCTGGTCTTCCTTTTCCCAGGCGACGATGTTGCCGAACTCCTCTACCAGCTGCTCGCTGTAGAGCACGTAGTGGCGGATGGCAAGGTCCGCGCCGACGGCGAAGTAAGGAACGCGGACGTGCAGCAGCGAAAGGTAGTACGGGTTGACGAAGAAGGGGATCCCCTTGTCGCGGGCCCGGTAGAGGATCTTCATGGTGTCCGGGTCCAGCGAGTAGCCGAGCATCTCGTTGAGCAGATCCGGATTCCGTACGGCGAAGGTGAGGTGGAACTGGCTCTCCTGCCACCACTCGAGCGCCATGAGGTACTTCTCTTCGTCCGAGAGGCCCGGCGGGAAGCGGTAGCGGGAGCTGCGGATCTCGCCGTTGTCGATGCGCCGGATGATGATCTTCAGGATGCGGTCGCGGTTCTCCTCGCGCAGGCGGATGATGCGCGGGTCGAGGCCGGTGGGCCAGCGGTCCATCCATTCCTCGACCTGGGCGCGGGAAGGCAGGCTACGCTGCGACTTTCCGGTGAACTGGCGGAACAGCTCCAGCATGTCCTCGAAAAAGTAGGGCTTGGCCCCGCCGGTGCCGTAGGTGACCGCCAGCCAGATGAGGCGGATGGGATCCGAGACCGCCGGCGCGCCCCGCAGGTTCAGGTCGGGGAAGGTGCGGCCGGCGTTGTCGATGTAGTCGAGCAGGCGCACGGCGGCCAGGTCCCGCCATTCGAGGGCTTCGAAGTCCTCGCGGGTGGGGTGCTCGGCCTCGTAAAAGCGGCGGGCGGCGGGGCGGTGCTCGAGCTCCCGCAGCACCCAGTTCTTGACGCCCACCAGCGCTTCGGTCTCGTTGCGGGAGTTCCGCATGATCTCGTCGAGCGGCGGGTTCTCGCGCAGGAGCTTGTTCAGCAGGCGGTGGCTTTTGACGTTGATGGCGATCTTGTCGAGGACTTCGATCTCGGTCATGGCTGGCGTCCCCCTTGCCAGGATTGTACCTTGCGGCCGGGCGGGGCATCACTGGGGCAGGTCCGCCCGGACGGCGATGCTCGATTTCGCGGCCGTTTTGCGCATCTATTCTACAGAGGGGCCTGGCGGTGCATAGCGGCCGCGGGCGGGCCGCGGCGCCCGGGATACAGGAAGGCATTGAGCTTGGCTACGGCGGAATTGGAAACCGGAAGCCGGGCCGCCCGCCTTTCCGGCGCCGGCCTGTGTCGTCTCGCGGGCGCTGAGCCGCTGTCCCTTGACGCCGGAGGAATGGGCGCCGTAGAGCGCTCGAGGAGGTCCAGAGGAGGCGCCGGGACGCCGCGACGGACGGCCGTCAAGGCGTCCAGGCTGCTCGCCGGGTCTGAGCTTGCGCCGGCCGGGGCCGATAGTATTCTTTGGAGGAGGCTCCGTCGAGGGGGCCTGCGCGGCTGGGCTCCAAGGCCCGCTGCGCTGCTGGTTTTTTCAACACCGTCGTTCAGGAGGAAGCCGTGTCCAACCCGTACTGGAATGGTGTACAGAAAGCTCATCTGACGCAAGAACAGGTCACCGCCGCATGGGGGCGGCGGGGCACGCCGCACAGTCTCACGGCCATCGCCTTCGTCAACCGGGCGTTCGAGATCTATTACGACGCGATGCAGAAGATTCAGGAATGCCCCGACCAAGCCCAGGCCACCCTGATGTTCAAGGAGCTGAGAGACGCCGCCACGGAGGGATGGGGCTTCGGCATCAGCGACCTTGAAGAGGCCTTCGAGCACCTCCACGCCAATCGGGGGCGTTGGACCGATGGTGAGACGAAGAATTACTACGGCGGCCCGAACAAGGTCTTCCATCGGGCGATCGTCACGGCGCCGGTTTCCATCGTCAACTTCATGAACGCGGTGGACAGCCGGATGAGCCGGTTGCGGACGATAGTCCAGAATTTCGATCACCAGACCCGCGAGCTGGCCCGAGCCCAGCAGGCCGGGGACTGGGACCGGGTCGGGAAGATTCTCGGCGAAATCAAGAAATGGGGCGAGAAGGCCAAGCCCTTTCTCTGGTTCGCTCCGCGGGCGGAGGCCCGAGTGGGAATGGCCACCAGCTTCGCCGGTGTGCTCTCGCAGATCCACACCGGCCTCACGATCTACACACGCTCCCGGCAGGCGGGCTTCAGCGAAGGAATGTCAACCGCCATTGCCGCCTTGCGCACCGCTGTCGGCTGGGTGCCGGTGCTCGGTTCCTTCTACGGCAAGGCTGTCGAGCTGATCCCGGGGCTCACGACCTGGTACCGCGGGTTGATCGAGAACCGCATCCGGCAGATCGAACGGGCCTCCCGGGGCTACTGAGTCCGGTTGCGTGGCGGCGCGGTATCTGCCCCGGGCCCGGTTCTGTTCCCGGCCACGCCCGAAGCTCGCTGACGATTTCCGCCGCCCTGGCGGGTCTCGTTTCCAAGCAGCCCTGTCAGAATAGAGAAGGGCCGTTTCGACCGTGGGAGGAGCCGAACAGCATACCGTCGTCCTGCTGGTGAAGATCGCCGTGGCGGCTTCCCTCGCCAGCATCATGGTCCGCTTCGCCGCCTTCCAGCGGATGCTGATGCGCGAGCAGCGCACCCTGGGCCAGCGGCTGCGCCTGGCGCTCGGATTCTCGGCCGTCTTCGCCGCCGGCGTCGGCACCCGCGTGTTGACCAAATCTTATCTAGCCGTGGATCTGGGGCTCGAGGGCAGTTTGCTGGCCGGCGTCGTCGGTGGTTATTTCACCGGACTGGTGTCCGGCGTGCTGATCTCCCTGCCGGCGATGTTCAACGGCGAGTGGCTCACCATGGTCCTCTTCGCCGGTGTGGGTGTGCTGGGCGGCTTGCTCCGGGACCTCGCCCCCGAGCCGGAAGAGGTCTGGAAGTTTTCTCCGCTGCTCGATCTGAGCCTCGTACGGCTGGTCCGAAAGTGGAGCGACCACCGGCGCACGGCCTTCCACTCCTTCTTTCTGCTGGCGATCCTGTTCGCCGAGTTCCTGCGGTTCAGCCTCGCCAGGATCTTCGGTCCGCAGTACCTGTTCGGGCTTCATCCCGGTTGGCCGCATCCCCACCCGGCAAGTGTCATCGGCGTCTACGTGACGACGGTCTTCTGCGTGACGATCCCGCTGAAGATTTGGAACAACACCCGGACCGAGCAGAAACTCGAGGTCCAGCAGCGCCTGCTGAGCGAGGCCCGTTTGCAGGCCCTTACCAGCCAGATCAATCCGCACTTCCTCTTCAACACGTTGAATACGGTCTCTTCGCTGATCCGCATCAACCCGGAGAAGGCCCGGGCCGTCGTGCAGAAGCTTTCGAGCATCCTGAGGCGGCTGCTCCGCAAGCATGATGCCTTCAGCCCGCTGCGCGAAGAGCTCGACTTCATAGATGACTACCTGTCCATTGAAATGGTACGCTTCGGAGATAGCTTGAAATTCGTCAAGGAGGTGGATCCGCAGACGCTGGACTGCCTGGTGCCGAGCATGTTGCTGCAGCCTCTGGTGGAGAACAGCCTTCGTCACGGGCTGGCGGGCAAGGTGGGCGGCGGGACGATCCGCATCCGCAGCGAGCTCAAGGACGGGCGCCTGCGGCTGGCGGTGGAGGACGACGGCGTCGGCATTCCGGAATCCGCCATGGCTAAACTGTTCGAACAGGGCATCGGCATCAGCAACGTGAACGAGAGGCTGAAGGTGGTGTTCGGCAACGATTACCGTATGTGGATCGACAGCCAGCCTGGAGAAGGGACGCGCACCGAGATTGAGATCCCCGACCTGCATCCCGGCCCCGGAGCTCCCGCCTGATGTTCCCTGATCACCGAGGAGAATCTGTTGAGCGACTTCGAACTGACACTGCTCGATTACCGCGCCGAGCGGTTTCCCAGAACGATTGCCCATCGCACAAGGAAAGTCTACGACCGGCTGGCGGCCGTCTATCCGGTTTCCACGCTGCTCTTCCACTCGCGCGCCCACCGCGCAGCGCTGCGTGATTCCGGCGTCCAGGACGGTATGCGGGTGCTCGAAGCGGCCACCGGGTCGGGCGAAATGTTCCGCCGCCTCGTCAAAGCCAACCGGAACGGCCTGACGGTTGGCTTCGATCTCTCCCCGCGCATGGCGGCCAGGACATTCAACCGCGTCCGGCGCAAACACCCCGGGGCGAAGACCTCGTGCCAGGCGGTGGACGCGCGGCAGATGCCTTTCGCCGACGCCAGCTTTGACACGGTGTTCTGTTGCTACCTGTTGGAGCTGCTGGCCCTCGACGACATCGCCTCGGCGGTGAACGAGTTCTACCGGGTTCTGCGGCCCGGAGGTTCACTCGCCCTGATCCTCATCGGGCAGAACTCGGGCATCTTCAACCGCATCTACCGCGTGCTCGGCGGCCTTGTGCCCGCCTTCTGGGGACGGCAGGTCGAAGAACGCGTCCCGGCGCTGCTCGAAGCCCGGGGCTTTGCGATCGCCAGTGACCGCACCGTGCGCCAGAACTTCTACCCTTCGCGAGTGCTTGTAGCGCGCCGCTGAGGGCGCCGGCGGCTCTAGTCGCCTCCACCCGCCGGATCTCCGATCGCGGCGCCGTGCCCCCGAGGCGGATGGTTGTACAATACCCGGCGGCGCATCTCGCCGGAAAGGCAACTTCCCATGACTACGAACCGCCGGAGATTCCTCGCTGCCGCCGCCGCCCCGCTGTTTGTTCCCCGCTCGGCCTTTGGATCGAACGACAGGATTCAGTACGGCGTAATCGCCACCGGCGCGCGCGGCCGCTACTTGAACCGCAAGTTCCAGAATCTCGGAGCGAAGTGCGTCGCCCTGTGCGATGTTTACGAGCCGCATCTCGAACTGGCGGGGGGTGATTCTCCCGAAGCCCGCACTTTCCTTGACTACCACGAGTTACTGGCGATGCCCGGCATCGACGCCGTCGTCCTCGCCGGTCCGGACCACCAGCACTGGCCGATGCTGAAGGCGGCTTTGGACGCCGGCAAGGATGCGTATTCGGAGAAGCCGCTGTCGTGGTCACTGGCCCAGAGCCGGGAGATGATCGCCGGAGTGCGGGCGACGGACCGGATTGTTCAGATCGGCATGCAGCGACGGAGCGCTCCGGCCGTCCACCAGGCGCTGCGCGTCGTCCGGGACGGCATGCTGGGCCGCGTCACCCAGGTGAAGGCGAAATGGAACTGGAACGTCTCACGCCCGCTCGACAACTCCCCGTTGCCCGGCAAGCTCGATTGGGAGCGCTTCCTCGGGCCGGCGCCCAGGCGGCCGCTGGAGCCGATGCGCTTCCGCAAATGGAGAGTGTTCCGCGACTACGCCGGCGGCAACATGACGGACCAGGGCGCCCACTTGATGGACGTCGTGCAGTGGTTCCTGGAATCCGGGCCGCCGCAGTCGGCCGTCGCCCAGGGCTTCGTGGCGAAGATGACGGGCGCCGAACACCCCGACGTCTTCACCGCCGTCTTCGACTACGGCGATTTCCTCGCCACCTGGTCGCTGAACTACTGCAACGACTTCCACGACTCCTGGTCGATCACCTTCATGGGCGACGAGGCCACGATGGTGCTCGACAAAGACGGCTTCACCGTCTGGGCCGAGCCTTGGAAGAGCAACCGCGAACCCGTCATGTACGTCCGGGCGAAGCTGCCCGTCGAGCCCCACATCGAGAACTTTCTCGAGTGCGTTCGGACGCGCCGGGAGCCGAACTGTCCGGTCGAAGTCGCCGCCGAGGCTGTCAGCGCGCCTCACCTGGCCAATCTGGCCCTCTTCGAAGGGCGCAAGGTGACGATGAAGGCGGCCGGCGGTTAGGCGGGGGAAAGGGCGCCGGTCACTCGCCGGAGGCCGGCGTATCCGGCTGGATCGCCTGGTCGAGCAGCACGGAGAAGTCGCGGCTCTTCTTTTCGATCCGCTCCTGCAGGCCTCGCAGGTCCTCTTCGAGGGCGCGGAGCCGGTCCGCCAGATGCAAACAGGCCAGTACGGCCACCCGCGAGGTGTCCAGATTCCCTGCGCGCCGGGCGATGGAGGTCATCAGCTCGTCCACGGTGGCCGCCAGCTCTTCGGTCTCCCGCTCGTCTCCGGCGGTACGCAGCGTGTACACCTGGTTGAAGATGGTGACACGAACCTGTTTCTTCGGGCTGTCAGCCGGATCCATGGCGGCTCCCCAGCCGGACGGCGCGCGGCACAGCTGAGCTTCGCGCCCGCTAGCTCAACACATCCAGGTGCCCGAGCAGTTTCTCGATGCGCGCCCGCACCTGTTGGCGCTCCTCGCGCAGCGACTCGACCTCCCGGGCCAGCTCGGCCAGCTTCGCTCGAGCCTCTTCAGCGGCCCGGACGGCCTCTTCCTTGTCCCGCACGGCCGCGTCACGCTCCTCGCGCAGGCGGGGTATCAGTTCGGCCGCCTTCCGGATGCGTTGTTCCAGATTGGCGAGTGGATCGTCCCCGGCGCCGTCCAGCAGTTCCATCAGGCAGCATTCTCCAACGCCGCCCGGGCTTTGTCAACCAGCGCCCCGAAGCCGGCGGGATCGTTCACGGCCATGTCGGCCAGAATCTTCCGGTTCAGCTCGATGCCGGCTTTCTTCAAACCGCCGATGAACTTGCTGTAGGAAATGTTGTGGGCCCGGCAGCCGGCGTTGATGCGGACAATCCACAACGACCGGAAATCCCGTTTCTTCTGCCGGCGCCCGACATAGGCGTATTCGAGCGACTTGGCGACCGCCTCGCGGGCGGCGCGGTGCAGCTTGCTCTTGGTGAGAAAGAAGCCCTCGGCGCGCTTCAGAATCTTCTTGCGCCGGGCGGTACGGTGAGTTCCTCGTTTGACTCGTGGCACGTTTCCTTCTCCTCGATCGTTCCCTAGTGTTTCTCAGCGGGGCGGATCGGGCACGTGCGCCGCTCCGTCCGCTCCCGCACCGGTTCAGGCGTAAGGCAGCATCATGCGGAAGGCTTTGCGGTCCGCCTGATCCGCGATGACGCTCTTGCGCAGCCGCCGCTTCCGGGCGCTGGATTTCTTGGTCAGAATGTGCCGCGCGAAAGAGTGGCGCCGCTTGATCTTACCGGTCGCCGTCTTCTTGAAGCGCTTGGCCGCGCCCTTGTGAGTCTTCAGTTTCGGCATTCCACAGCTATCCTTTGTGCAAGGGTGGGGACGTTCCTTAGTATACCATGCAGCCGGCGCCGCACCGGGCCGCGGGACCCTTCATCGGTTCTCTTTCCACTCCTCGTACCAGGCCATCTGAATGGCCTCGAGCTTGGCCTCGTTCGAAGCTGCGGGGTCGTCGTCGAACTCCTCCAGCTCGGTGACCCATTTGTGCAGATCCGTGAAGCGGACCGTAAGCGGATCGACGTCGGGAAACTTTTCATGAAGCGCGATGGCGATGTCCTCGGAATCGGTCCACGTCAATTTGCCCATATCAGGTCCTTCTCCCGCCGGCCGGAGCGATTACAACTTGGTTCCTTTCAGCGCCTTGCTGACCGCGGCGTTCATCATCGCCTCGGCCAGCTTCATCGTCACGTTGTTGAGTTCTTCGATCTTTGTCCGGATCAGCACGTGATCGTCGCCGTGATAAGCGACGACGAGCTGGTTGATGGCTTCCTCGATGCGCTGTTTCTCTTCCTCCGAGAGCGCCTCGTAGGCTTCGTCCTGCTTCGCCTTCTCGACGGCGTGCAGGATGGTGTCGGCCTCCACCCGGGCCTCGCGCACCTGTCGCTGGCGGAAGTCCTCCTCGGCCATCTCGATCGATTCCTCGATCATCTTCTCCACCTGATCGTCGGTGAGTCCGTAAGAGGGCTTCACCTCCACCTGCTGCTCCTTGCCGGTGCGCAAGTCCTTCGCCGTCACGTTCAGGATTCCGTTGGCGTCGATCAAAAAGCGGACTTCGATGCGCGGCATCCCGGCCGGCATGGGCTCGATCCCTTTCAGCTCGAAGCGCGCCAGGCTGCGGCAGTCCTTGGCCAGCTCGCGCTCGCCCTGGACCACGTGGATCAGCACGTTGGTCTGCCCGTCCACGGCGGTGGTGAAGTGTTCGGTGGCGCTGGCCGGGATGGTCGAGTTCCGGGGGATGAGCTTGGAGACGACGCCGCCCATGGTCTCGATGCCCAGCGAGAGGGGCGTGACGTCGAGCAGCAGCTTGTCCTCGACGCTGCCCGCCAGGATCGCCGCCTGCACCGCGGCGCCCAGGGCGACCACCTCCTCGGGGTTCAGCTCCGTGTGCGGGCGCGTCCGGAAGAGATTCTCCACGGCCTGTCGGACCAGGGGAATCCGCGTGGAGCCGCCCACCAGCACCACTTCGTCGATCTCCTCCGGCCTCACCCCGGCGTCGGCCAGGCAGTCCCGGCACGGCCCGAGGGTCCGGTCCACGAAGGGCGTGATCAGCTTCTCGAAAAGCTCGCGGGTCAGCTCACGCTGGTAGCGCCGGCCCTCGTACTCGAAGTCGATCACCGTCTTGAGCGCGTAGCTGAGCTCCTCTTTCGCCTTGACCACGGCCCGGCGGAGTTGCTGGACGGCTGAATTGTCGCCCGAAAGATCGCGCCCCCACTCGCTCTCGATGTCTTCGAGGGCGATCCGCAGCAGCAGGTTGTCGATGTCGTCGCCGCCCAGGTGCGTGTCGCCGTTGGTGGCCATCACTTCGAAGATCCCTTCGTGCAGGCGCAGGATCGAGATGTCGAAGGTGCCGCCCCCGAGGTCGTAGACGGCGACGACGCCGTCGTGGCGCTTGTCCAGCCCGTAGGCCAGCGCCGCCGCCGTCGGCTCGTTCACCAGCCGGAGCACGTCGAGGCCGGCGATGCGCCCGGCGTCCTTGGTGGCCTGGCGCTGGGCGTCGTTGAAATAGGCCGGCACGGTGATGACGGCCTGCTCCACCGGCTCGCCCAGGTGAGCTTCGGCGTTCTGCTTGAGTTGCCGCAGGATGAAGGCCGAGATCTCCGGCGGCGTGAAGGTGCGCTCGCCCAGCTTCAGCCGGATCACCGATTCGCTGCCCTCGGCGATCTGGAAGGGGAACAGTTTCAGCTCGTCCTGGACGTCGGCGATGCCGCGGCCCATCAGGCGCTTGACGGAGTAGACGGTCCGCTCCGGCTCGGTGATCAGCCGCCGGCGCGCCTCTTCGCCGACGACGATCTTGCCTTCCCGGGTGTAGGAGACGATGCTGGGGACGAGCTTGCCCTCCTCGGGCGTCGGGATCACCTTCGGCGGCGGCGTCTCCATGTAGGCCACCAGACTGTTGGTAGTGCCGAGGTCGATGCCCACCACCCGGGCGCGCTTCCGCTTGCCGAAATCGATTTGTACGACTGACATTTCGTTACCGTTGGCCGGACTCAGTTCGAGAGTTCGCGATCGACTTCCGCCACCAGGTTCTGCACGTATCGGCGGCGGTCGAGCAGGCGCCGGATCTTCTCGAGGATCTCCCGCGATCGCGTCGCATCGTATTCTTCAAACAGGTCTTGGAGATCCCGATCGATTTCGCTGCGCATCGCCAGGAACTTGTCCCGCGCAACCTCGAGCTGCGGCCGGGCGGACTCATCACCGGCCCGCAATTCCTCCAGCGCCATGTTCAATTCGAAGACCTCTTCGAGCAACTCCAGGTCCACGTTCTTCGACCGGGGTTCGACGTTCTCGAAGCCCTCCCGCTTGAGCACGTACTCGGCCCGGGCGATGGGATCGCGCAGCGTGCGATAGGCATCGTTCAGGATGGCGGTGGCTTCGAGCGAATACTCCCGTTCCCGGCTCGTCTTGCGCGTATAACGGTCCGGATGCAGCAGCCGACTGAGCTTGTAGTAGCGCTGCTGCAAGTCTTCCGGATCCAACTTCAGCCGGGGCTCCAGCCCGAAGAACCGGAAATAATCCAGATCCGGCGGCTGCAGGCTGTTGCAATACCGGCAAAACAAGTCCTGTTCCGCCGGTGTGCCGCACTGCCAGCAAGCTTCGGCGTGTTTGAATGTGTCCTGCACTAGACGGTGAACGAAGTTCCGCAACCGCAGCTCTGTTTGACGTTCGGGTTCTCGAAGGAGAAGCCCGAATAGATGAGCGACTCTTTATAGTCCAGAGTCATGCCGTTCAGATAGAGCATGCTCTTGGGGTCGATGAAGATCTTCACGTCGCCGAATTCGAAGACGTGGTCGCGGGGCCGCGGCTGCTGCTCGTACTTGATTTGATAGCTCAAGCCGGAGCAGCCGCCCCCCACTACGCCGAGGCGTAAGCCGCCCCCTTGGACGCCCTCCTTGGCGAAAGCCTGCCGGATCTTCTCCAGCGCCTTGGGCGTCACCTGAATCTCGGGTTTGGCGATCGTCTTCGTTTCTGCCACCTTAGGCCTTCTCCGCGACGGCTTCGGTCTGTGGCGACCGCTGCGCCAGCTTCTTCTTGTAGTCGGCGATGGCCGCCTTGATGGCGTCTTCGGCCAGCACCGAACAGTGGATCTTCACCGGCGGCAGGGCCAGCTCGTTGACAATATCAGTGTTCTTGATCTTCAACGCTTCGTCAACCGTCTTGCCTTTGAGCCACTCGGTGGCCAGCGACGAGCTGGCGATCGCGCTGCCGCAGCCGAACGTCTTGAACTTGGCGTCGGCGATGACGCCGGTCTTCTCATCGACCTTGATCTGTAGCTTCATCACGTCGCCGCACTCGGGCGCTCCCACCATCCCGGTGCCGACGTTGGGATCATTCTTGTCCAGGGAACCGACGTTCCGCGGATTGTTGTAATGATCCAGAACTTTGTCCGAGTATGCCATGTCGTTATCCCTTCCTCTGTTTCCGGAATTCCCCTCTGAGTCTTCGAGCGGCCGCCGCTACTGGGCGCTCCACTCGACTTTCGAGATGTCGATGCCTTCTTTGGCCATCTCGTAGAGCGGCGAGAGTTCCCGCAGCTTCCGGACCACCTCGATCACCTTCCCGGCCACGTAGTCCACTTCCTCCTCGGTATTGAAGCGCCCGAGGCCGAACCGGATCGAGGAGTGGGCCAGGTCGTCGCCGGTGCCCAGCGCCTTCAGCACGTAACTCGGCTCCAGCGTCGCCGAGGTGCAAGCCGAACCGCTGGAGACGGCGACGTCGTTGATGCCCATGAGCAGCGACTCGCCCTCGACGTAGGCGAAGCTCATGTTCAGGTTGTTCGGCAGCCGGTGCTCGAGGCTGCCGTTGACGTATACCTCGTCGAGTTCGCTCAGAAGCTTGTTCATCAGCTTGTCGCGCAGCCGCTTCAGCCGGGCGGACTCCTCGGCCATCTCCCGCTGGCAGATGGCGCAGGCCTCGCCGAAACCCACGATGCCCGGCACGTTCAGCGTTCCGGAACGCATCCCCCGCTCGTGGCCGCCGCCGTCGATCTGGGCTGTGATCTGCACCCGCGGATTGCGGCGCCGCACGTAAAGAGCGCCAATGCCCTTGGGGCCATAGATCTTGTGCGCCGTCAGCGACGCCAGGTGAATATGGTCTTGCTTCACGTCAACCGGGACCTTGCCAAGGGCCTGCACCGCATCGGTATGGAACAAGACTCCCTTCTCTTCGGCGATCTTACCGATCTCCCGAATCGGCTGGATGACGCCGATCTCGTTGTTGGCGTACATGACGCTGATCAGGATCGTCTTGTCGGTGATCGCCTCGCGCAACTGGTCGAGATCGATCAAGCCGTCCTTGTTCACCGGCAGATACGTCACCTTGTACCCGCGTTTCTCCAGTTTCTTCGCCGTGTCGAGCACCGCCTTGTGCTCGGTCGCCGCCGTGATGATGTGGTTGCCGCGCTCGGCGTACATCTCGGCGACGCCCTTCAGGGCCAGATTGTCCGATTCGGTGGCCCCGCTGGTGAAGATGATCTCTTTCGGATGGGCGCCGATCAGGTCGGCAATCTGTTTGCGCGCCTTTTCCACCGCCTCTTCGGCCTCCCAGCCGAAGCGGTGATTGCGGCTGGCCGCGTTGCCGAACTTCTCGGTGAAATACGGCAGCATTGCTTCGAGCACCCGCGGATCCACTGGGGTGGTCGCGTGGTTGTCCATGTAGATCGGCTTTTTCATAGTTCTCATCCCTTTACGATTGCTTCCCAGTCCCCGCCTGGCTTTCGAGGCTGTAAAGCTTCTCAACGCGGCAAGTCTCCGCCAGCAGCCCGGTCTCCTCCGCCATGTCCGTGATCGTGATGCTGGCAAGCAGTTGCAGGATGCCCTCATGCACCCTCCGGAGCGGTTCGCGCACCGTGCAGGTCGCCGACTGGTCGCAGTCGCCGTGCTCGGTGAAGCAGGAGGTCAAGATGATCGGGCCGTCGATGGCCCGGATCACCTCGAGCGCGCTGATCCGCCCGGGATCCCTCGCCAGCCGGTACCCTCCCCGGGTACCGAATTCCGAGTTCACGAAGCCCTCCCGCGCCAGAATCTGCAGAACTTTGGACATCAGCGGCACCGGGATGCCGTAGCGTCCGGCAATCTCCTTGGCGCTGGCGCTCTGGTTGCCCGTCTGCAGCGCCAGGTGCCGCAGAGCGATGAGTCCGTAGTCTGCCCGCTTGCTCAGCTTCAACATGTGAATATAGGACCACTTCGGTCCTAGATCTATCGTAGCACATCCGGCGCTGCTGTCAACTCGTTTACCGCTTGCTTTTCAGTACCTTAATCTCAGACCGATCCGGTCGTATATCTTTCTGTCTATAGGATGCGTCCGCAGCCGGGTCGGTGCCAACAAAGATGCGCCGGATGGAGCCAACCGGGGTGTGAACGGTGCAAATCCCTGTTTGGCGGCGACTCCGGGCTTGGCGTTTTTTCTTGGAGCCAGCCCGGGACCGCTGGTAAACTGAAGTACTCCCACTTGCATGCGCCTCCACCGCCTCCTTGGCCCCGAAAGCAGTCTCGCCGTTCTGGCCGCTGAAGTCGTGTTGGTTTTCACTTGTTATACAGTCGCGGCGACGCTGTTGCTGCCGGTGGACCCGCTCGTTTTCCTGCTTTACGCCCACGGCGCCCTGCGGTTCCTGCTGGTCGCGATCCCCGTTCTGATCCTGGTGTACCTCCAGGACCTTTATGAAAGGCTCTGGGTGGAGTCGCGCATCGTGCTGGTTCAGCAGTTCTCCCTTGCTCTCGGGGTTGCGTTCTTGATCCAGGCGGCCCTCAACTACGTGGATTCCGCCCTCGTGATGCCGCGGTGGACGATGTTGCTGGGCAGCGGCTTTGCCCTGGTGGCGTTGCCGGCCAACCGCCTGTTTTTCTTGAAGTTGATCGGCCCCGAGGGCTTCGCCGAACGGGTCCTGTTCCTGGGCTGTTCTCCGTTGGTCGCCCGCGTCTACCGGCGCATGGTGGAGCGTCCGGACCTGGGGTTCCGCGCCATCGGGTGGATCGCCGGCACGGAGGAATGTTCCGATCCGGCTTGCGGCCGTCCCCTCGGCGCCATCGGCGAACTCCGGCGCATTACCGAACGGGAGCGTCCCGACCGCATTGTGGTAGGCCTGACAGAGAGGCGCGGCTGTATGCCGCAGAAAGATCTTCTGGAACTCCGGTTCTCCGGGGTGCGGATCGAGGAAGCCGCGACGGCCTACGAGGAGGTCTTCAGCAGGGTGTGCGTACCGGAACTGCGCCCCTCCCAGTTGATTTTCAGCGGGGAACTGGGTCCGGCGCGGGAAACGATGCTGTTGCAATCCGTCTATTCCTTCGTCCTGGCGGCGGTGGGCCTTGTCTTGACCCTGCCTGTTTTCTTGCTCGCCGTCGCGGCGGTCAAGCTGACCTCCCGGGGCCCGGCATTGTACAAACAGGCCCGGGTGGGTAAAGACGGGCGCATCTTCACCCTTTACAAGGTTCGTTCCATGTACGCGGATGCCGAGCGCCGCACCGGCGCCGTGTGGGCGGACAGGAACGATCCGAGGGTCACCCCCGTAGGCCGCTTCCTGCGGCGGTTCCGCATCGACGAGATCCCCCAGCTCTGGAACGTCCTCAAGGGCGAAATGGTGATCGTTGGGCCGCGGCCGGAGAGGCCGGAGTTCGTCGAAACCCTCACCGAGCAGATCCCCTTTTACCGGCAGCGCCTGGCGGTCAAACCCGGGCTCACCGGGTGGGCGCAGATCAACGCCGGATACGGCAACACGATCGAGGACACGATCACCAAGCTGGAGTATGACCTGTATTACATCAAACACATGCGTCCGGCGCTCGATGCGTTCATCATTTTCCACACCGCGAAGGTCATCTTGCTCGGACGCGGGGCCGTGTGAGGGCGTCACGCGCGGGATTTGCGCGTCCTCCGAGCTCTCGAAGGGGCCTTGCCGCCGGCGGCTTTTCTCCGAAGCTTGTCTCCCTCTCTTAACATTTCCCATGTATAATGTTGCCTGCGATGTATACGCCGGCCCAGGGAGTCGCCCGCACGCGGATGGCCCAGGATCGTGAAGCCGCCGAGTTTGCGGCGCTGCGCCTCCTGGTTGGAAGCCTCGCCCATGATTTCAACAACCTGCTCACCACCATCGCCGGACATGCGAGCCTGATCGAGGCCGAAGCGGACCCCGGAAGCGAAGTTCAGGAGTCAGCCCGGGCGGTGGTCCAAGCCGCTGAGCGCGCTTCGCGGCTGGTCCGGGAGTTGCGCCACCTCGTACGGCCGACGCCGTCCCAGCCGCGCCGTGTCGATCTGCACGAGGTCATCTCCGAAGTCGTCGATCTCATCCGTCCGCTGGCTCACAACAAGGTTTCCATCCACTTGGATTTCCGCGCCCCGGCGGCGGTGGTCCAGGCTGATCCGGAGCAGATGCACCAGATGCTGCTGAACCTGTTGCTGAATGCCCGCGACGCCATGCCTGAGGGCGGGGTGCTGACGGTGGAGACTTCCCTGGCCGGAGAGCCGGCCGACCGGCTCACCATCGCCGTCCGCGACACGGGATGCGGCATCGCTTCGGAAGACCTCTCCAGGATCTTCGAACCTTTCTTCACTACGCGGAAAGCCCAGGGCGGGACCGGCCTGGGCCTGGCCATCGTGGCCAGGATCGTAAAGAAGCACAGTGGCACGATCACTGTGGAGAGCGGCCCCGGCCGCGGCAGCACCTTCCGGGTGACGCTGCCCGCCGCTCCAGCGGCTCACAACTCCGCTGACTGATCTCCGGGCTTGAGTTTCAGGAGACGGATTGTACCGTTGGTGGTGGTGAGTTGGACGAGAGGGCCCCCGCCGTTCACCGCTCCCTCCAGGCGGTGTTTGCTATGTTCCCCGCTGGCCGCCACGTCGAAGTCCGTACTGACCGTCGCGTTGGTGCTCTTGAGCCGGAGTTGAGCCTTCAGCGACTCGGGCGCGTACACGGTGATCGAAGCGTTGCTCGTAGCAACGATGACGTCGGAGGCCGGCGCCCTCTCCAGGACAAGGGTCACCGATCCGTTCGAGGTCCGGACCTCGATGGGCTCCACTCCGGGGCCGGGAACCAGCCGCGCCTTGACGCTTCCGTTGGAGGTTCGGGCCCGGAGGCGCCCTTTCAGGCCCGTCACCCGGATGGCGCCGTTCGAGGTCGTGAGTTTCGCATCGCCGTCGATCTCCGTGCACGTGATGGAGCCGTTGGATGTGCGGACCTCGACGGCGCCCGCCACCTTCTCGATTTCCACCCGGCCGTTTGACGTGCGTGCGCGCACCGGGCCGGTGACGCCTTTGACGGAAACGCTGCCGTTCGTGGTGATCAGCGGGTCCACCGCCACTGCGGCGGGGACGTGGATCCGGTAGCGGGCGCCCGCCGCTCCCCACCGGCCGGACGGTTTGACCGTGCGGATCTGCAAGAAATCTTCAGCGGGGACGACATCGATCTCCAGCAGATCGAGCAGCTCTTTCGAAGAAGCGAACTTCGTGCCTTCAATCCGCACCGTCTCCTGGTCCCAGGCGGCGACCTCGATGGATCCGTTTGTGTTCTCTACCGCGAGCCGGCCGCCGGAAGCCAGGGGGTAGCTGTAGTCGAAATCTTCGTGGAACCGGGCCGGCGTCGCCAGTTCGACCAAGTCGCAGCCAGCGAACACCACGAGAATTCCAGCAACACCAACGCTCCGAAACAGTCCTGATTGCATCGGCGGCCTCCAGGGAACAGCTACGGGATCCCGCGGCAAAAGTTCCATGGTAGTCTGGAAGGAATCTCCAACGCCAGGAGCGCGTGACACGCCGCCGAAGGCCTCCCGTGTCTCCGGGGGCCGTCCGGCGAAGGATGCATGGGATATGCGGAAGCTGATGGCCCTGAATCGCGGCGAGATCGCGATTCGTATCCTCCGCGCAGCCAACGAATTAGGGCTGCGGACCGTAGCTGTCTACTCGAAGGAGGACCGGCTCAGCCTCCACCGTTTCAAGGCCGACGAGGCTTATCAGATCGGCGAGGGCAAAGGGCCTGTCGAAGCCTACCTGGATCTGGAAGGCGCCATCGCCATGGCCCGGGCGACGGGTGTGGACGCCATTCACCCCGGCTACGGATTCCTGGCCGAGAACCCGGATCTTCCCCGGGCCTGCGAGGCCGCCGGCATCACCTTCATCGGCCCCTCGGCCAGGATCTTGACCGCCCTGGGCGACAAGACCGCCGCCCGGCGCCTCGCCGCCAAGGCCGGTGTACCCGTGATCCCGGGGACCGACCGCCCGGTTTCCTCCAGGGCCGAGGTCGAGAAGCTGGCTCGCAAGATCGGCTTCCCTCTGATCGTCAAGGCGGCTTTCGGCGGCGGCGGCCGGGGGATGCGCATCGTCGAGAAGCCGAGAGACCTGTCCGCCCTGCTGGCCGAAGCGCAGCGGGAGGCGGGGGCGGCTTTCGGCAGTGATGCGGTCTTTCTGGAGCGTTATATCCGCCGGGCGCGCCATCTCGAGGTCCAGATCCTCGGCGACCAGCACGGCAACATCATTCACTTGCACGAGCGCGATTGCTCGGTGCAGCGCCGCCACCAGAAGGTGATCGAGGTGGCGCCGGCCGTCGGGCTGGACCGCCGCCTCGCCGCCGAGCTGGCCGAGGCCGCCGTCCGCATCGCCCGGACGGTCCATTATTACAGCGCCGGCACCGTCGAGTTTCTCATGGACGCCGACACCGGCGAGTGGTTCTTCATCGAGGTGAACCCGCGCATCCAGGTCGAACATACGGTCACCGAAGAGGTCACCGGCGTGGACCTGGTCCGCAGCCAGATCCTCGTCGCCCAGGGCCGCAGCCTCCACGACGAAGAGATGGGCTTGCCCCGGGACGAGCCCGTCCCCTTGAACGGTTACGCGCTGCAGTGCCGCGTGACCACCGAGGATCCAGAGAACAACTTCGTGCCCGACTATGGCCGCCTGCACACCTACCGCTCGCCGGCCGGTTTCGGCATCCGCCTCGACGGGGCCTCGGCTTACGGAGGGGCGGTGATCACCCCTTACTACGACTCGCTGCTGGTGAAGGTCACCGCCTGGGCCCGTGAGTTCGAGCACGCCTGCGACCGCATGGACCGCGCCCTGCGCGAGTTCCGCATCCGCGGCGTCAGGACCAATATTCCGTTCCTGGAAAACGTCGTCAACCACCCGAAGTTCCGCAGCGGCGGCGTGACCACCTCGTTCATCGACGAGACCCCCGCCCTCTTCCACTTCAAGCCGCGCCGCGACCGCGCCACCAAGCTGCTCACCTACCTGGGCGAGGTGATCGTCAACGGCAACCCCGAGATGAAGGGCAAGCGGGCCCCGGAGACGATCCGTCCCGCCCCGGCGCCGAAACCGGTACCCGGCGAGCCGCCCCCCGGCACCCGGCAACTGCTCGAGGAGCTCGGCCCGGAAGGCTTCGCCGCCTGGACGCGCGACCAGAAGCAGCTCCTGTTCACCGACACCACCTTTCGCGACGCCCACCAGTCGCTCATGGCCACCCGCTTGCGCACCTTCGACATGCTGCGCATCGCCGGCTGGGTGGCGCACAAGCTCCACGGCCTCTACAGCCTCGAGATGTGGGGTGGGGCGACCTTCGACGCCGCCATGCGCTTCCTGCGCGAGGACCCCTGGCGGCGGCTGGCCGAGCTGCGCGAGCTGATCCCCAACATCTGCTTCCAGATGCTGCTGCGCGCCTCCAACGCCGTCGGCTACACCGCCTACCCCGACAACGTGGTCCGCGAGTTCATCTACGAGGCCGCCGCCCACGGCATCGACATCTTCCGCATCTTCGACTCGCTCAACTACCTGCCGAACATGCGGGTGGCCATGGAGGCGGTGCGCCGCTCCGGCAAGGTCTGCGAGGCCGCCGTCTGCTACACCGGCGACATCCTCGACCCGAAGCGCGACAAGTACCCGCTCGAATACTACGTCAAGACGGCCAAGGAATTGGAGCGGATGGGCGCCCACATCCTGGCCATCAAGGACATGGCCGGGCTGTGCAAACCGTACGCCGCCTACAAGCTCGTCAAGGCGCTCCGCGAGGAGGTCGGCCTGCCGGTTCACTTCCACACCCACGACACCAGCGGCATCAACGCCGCCTCGATTCTCAAAGCCGCCGAGGCGGGCGTCGACGTCGCCGACGCCGCCATGGGGCCGATGAGCGGCGCCACCAGCCAGCCGAACCTGAATTCGCTGGTCGCTGCGCTGGCTCACACGCCCCGCGCTTCCGACCTGGACCGCGAGGCGCTGGACCGCTGCGCCGACTACTGGGAGGTCGTCCGCACCTGGTACGAGCCCTTTGACGCGGCCCCGAAGTCCGGCACCGCCGAGGTCTACCTGCACGAGATGCCCGGCGGCCAGTACACCAACCTCAAGGCCCAGGCCGCCGCCATGGGCCTCGGAGACCGCTGGCCGGAAGTGGCCCGGACCTACGCCGAGGTCAACATGGCCTTCGGCGACATCGTCAAGGTGACCCCGTCGAGCAAAGTCGTCGGGGACCTGGCGCTGTTCCTCGTCAGCCACGGCATGACGGTGAAGGAGTTCGAGAACCTCGGCCCGAACCACAACTTGACCATCCCCAACTCGGTCATCGACATGTTCATGGGATCCCTCGGGCAGCCCCCCGGCGGCTGGCCGCGGAAGATCCGCCAGGTCGTTCTGCAGGGCAGAAAGCCGCGGCGGGGACGGCCGGGCGCCACCCTGAAGCCGGCCGATTTCGAGAAGACTTCCGAAGCGCTGGAAAAGAAGATCCGCCGTTCGCCTTCCCGAACCGATCTGCTGAGCTATCTGCTCTATCCCGAGGTGTTCCTGAAGTTCGAGGAGGCCCGCAAGAGATACAGCGACCTGGAGGTGCTTCCCACCGCCCAGTTCTTCTACCCGCTCCGGCAGGGCGAAGAGTTCACGGTGGACATCGAGCCGGGCAAGACCCTCATCATCAAGTACCTCACGATGAGCGATCCCCACGAGGACGGTACCCGAACCGTCTTTTTCGAGCTGAACGGCCAGCCCCGTTCCGTCACCGTGCGGGACCTTTCCCTGGAGGTGAAGGCGACCCCGGCGGTGAAAGCCGACCCAAGCCACCCCGGCCATGTCGGCGCCCCCATTCCCGGAGCGGTCACCAGCATCGCCGTCGAGGAGGGCCAGCCGGTGAAGAAGGGCGACAAGCTGCTGGTGATGGAGGCCATGAAAATGCAGTCCACTGTCTATGCGCCGGTGGCCGGCGCCGTGAAACAGATTCTGGCGCACGTGGGCCGGCAGGTGGAACCGAAAGACTTGCTGGTGGTCATCGAGTAGGCAGGAGTCCGCAGCACGAAAAAAGAGCCCCGGCGGCGCACCGTGGCCGCCGGGGCAAGTCTCCGCTCCGCAACAAAGCTGTCTCTGCTCAGTCCAGCTTCATCATGCTCATCGCCAGCAACTGCTGCACGTTCGCGTCGATCCGCTCGAGCAGCGCCCGCACGTCCGGCGGGAAGCCGGCCGCCCCGGCTTCCGTCCGGTTGAACTCGCTCTCGCGGTCGGTTCGGTAGACGATGACCTGGAAGGGATTGTCGAGATACAGCGCCTCGTTCGGAGCCAGCCTCCGGCACGGGACCGGAACTTCCGGCCGCGGGTCGTTCTCGCCGGTCTCCCGGCGCGCCGGACGCCAGACCGGCTGGCCGTTCGGCGAAAACGTCCATTCGCCGGGCGCCCCGACGCCATGACTGTATTTGCGCCGCAGCAGAAGGCCGGCATTGTAAAGCTGGCCTCCGATCCGCACCCCCCACATCCGCCGTTGCTCGCCCCGCCAGTCGATCTGAAACGGCCCGGCCGACAGCCCGCTCTCGACGACTGAGTCTCCGCCCAGTTCCTTCCTTAGCGCCTCGGCCTCCTCCCGGCTGGCCAGCATCAGGGGATTGATGGGACTGGCGCCGCCGTCCGGATGGCGGACCACCGCCGGCGTCGGCGCCGGCTCGTACTCGGGATAGACGTAAGCCCCTGGCAGGTTCGGCGCCGCGGCCTCCTGGACGCTGAGCCGCATCTTCTTGAAGCTGCGCGAGGCGAGGTCGAAGTAGTCGTATTCGACGAACTGCGAGTCCGGCTCCGCCACGCCTTCCAGCGCCGACGTGTCGGCCCAGCGCTTGGGCCGCCGCGACTTGTCGAACGGCGGGGCTTGCTCGCCGAAGGCCCGCTCCCAGGAGCGGCGGTCGTAGCGGTCGAACAGGTAGAGACGGTCGATCGGATAGTAGGGCTCGTCGGGAACCGTGAGGTTCTTCGGTTCGATAGTGATGGGCACTGCTTTCTCCTTGGGAAGTCTTTCCCGGGGGGCGGCCGCTCCGCCCTGCCGGGTGATTCGGGAAGAGGCGGCGCCGGGATACGGTACGAACATCCGTCAATAAGAGACCAGGCGTCCCTGAGGGTTCTCAAGGCCGCCTGGGTTTTTCCGGCGCCGCCTTCTTCCGCCCTGGACGGCGGGAGCGCTTCGGTTTCGCCGCCCGCCGCCACCAGGAGCTCGATTCCAGCTTGCGGAAGGCCTTCGAGAGTTCCCGGACCTTTTCGAGATCCACCTTGCCCCGGTTGTAGTCTTCCACAAAAGCGTTCCATTCCCGGACAAAGCGGCGCGCCCGGCGCAGGAACTGCTGATGTTCCCACTCGGCCGCCCGGCGCTGCTCTTCTTCGAAGAGCCGGAACCGCTGCTCGACCGACTCCCGGATCCGTTCGTACCGGTCGTGGCCGTGGCCCTGGCCGGCGGCGGGGACAACGCCTCCGGCGAGCAGCCCCAGCAGCAGAACTCTCGTCGCCTTCATCTTCCGTATCCCCGGCTCCCACCAGGCTGGAGCCGGTCTCCTGTCCCCGACGGTAAACCGAGCCGCTCTGCCGGAGCCGGACTTCTGGCCTCAACTCATTGATTCGGCCAGGGAAAATATCCGGCAATATTCTGTCACCGGCCATTCGCGGAGGGCTCAAACGCCCCGCGGGCGGATCAGAACAAGCGTTCCGGCTCGGACTGCCCGGCCTACTCCTTTCCTACCCATTGCGATAGATTGGGGCGGTGGGGCGGCTATCCCGGCCGGCGCTTCTGCCGAGAGGCCGGCCGCGCTCCGGAGCGCCGTCCCCGGAGGTGACTCATGTCGAAAGTGACGATTCGTTATACGGACTACTTCGCGGAAACCATGCGGCGGATGAGAGAAGACGGGCTGCTGCTCACCTCGGTCAGTCGGGATGGCAAGCCCAACGTCATGACCATCGGCTGGGGCACGATCGGCTCCATCTGGGGCCGCCCCGTCTGGATCGTCCTGGTCCGGCCGTCCCGCTACAGTTACAGCCGGCTCGAAGAGATTCGGGAGTTCACGGTGAACGTACCGGGGACCGATCTGAACGAAGCGGTGGCCTTCTGCGGCAAGGTCTCCGGCCGCGACCGCGACAAGTTCCGCGAGGCCGGCCTCAGCATTCTGCCGGCTCGCCAGGTGCGGCCCCCGGCGATCGAGCAATGCGTCGTGCACTACGAGTGCCGGACCATCCACTTCAACGACCTGAACCCGGACTCACTGCCCCAGGCGATCCTCGACGACGCCTATCCCCAGGACGACTTCCACCGCATCTACTACGGCGAGATCGTCGCCGCCTACGCCGACCCGAACGCCGCCGAAAGGCTGGCGCCGGCCGACGCTTCCCCTCTCTCTGTCATGTGATTCGGGGCGCGGGCATACCCGTAAGAAAATGCCCGGGGAGGGGCTTGCCCCTCCCCGGGCGGTGTGCTTGGAGCGCCTTTACCAGAGGAACTTCAGGCCGAACTGCAGGTTCCGCGGCCGGCCGGCCGAGGTGATCCGCCCGAAGTTCTTGTTGCCGACCTGGAGGTTCGGCGTCCCGATCGGCGGCGTATTGAACGCGTTGAAGGCTTCGAAGCGGAACTGGAGCCGGTAGCGCTCGGTGAACCGGAACATCTTGTAGAGCGCCAGGTCGAAGTTCACCCGGCCCGGACGGATGATGATGTTCCGCCCGGCGTTGCCGAACTCGTACTTCGGCGGCGCCACGAAGGCGTCGGTGTTGAACCACCGCTCGAGCGTCCGCTCGTCCCGCGGCAGCCGCCAGGTCTGGCCGGCCACCACGTTGGGCCGCGTGAACGTGCTCGCGTTCGAGGGGTTGCCCCGGACGTTCAGGCCGGCCGGCTGGCCGTCGGTCAGCGTGGTGATGCCGGCGATGGTCCAGCCGCCGAGAACCGCGTCGGTGGCGCCACCCCAGTTCGAGCCCCACCGCTTGCCCTGGCCGAACGGCAGGTCGTAGATGTAGCTGGCCACGAAGCGCTTGCCCATGTGCTGGTTGTCGAGGCCCCGCTCCAGCTTCCGGTTCCGCGGGTCCTGGATGCCCGAGTTCGGGGCGTTGCCCGAACCGGCGAAGCCCGGCACGTCGCCGATCGTCTTGGACCAGATGAACGAGCTGAGGAGCGTAAAGCCGTTCGAGAAGCGCTTCTCGATCTTGGTCTGCAGCGAGTGGAACAGGGAGTTGCCGTTGAAATAGTGGGAGTTGAACGAACCCAGCGGCCCCACCACGATGTCGGTATTCGGCCACAGCGCGGTCGTGTAGCGCCGGTTCTTGTCGATGTTGCCCGGCATCGGCGGAGCGAAGTTGCCGTCCACCCGGTTGACCAGGTGATTGGACTTGGCGCCGTAGTAGCCGATCTCCCACACCCAGTCACCGCCGAACTGATGCTGGATGTTGAAGTTCCACTGCTGGCTCAGCGGCAAGGTGGGGTGCCGTTCGAAAGTTGAAAACGACAGCGAGCGGGCGCGCTCCGGCGTCAGGATGCCGGGCGGCATGCCGTCTTGCAGCCGCAGCATGATGGTTCGACTGTCGGTGGACATCCGCACCTTGATATGGAACGGCGGGTTCGTCTCCAGGAACTGGCCGCCGCCGGTGCCCTCGTAGTTGGCTACGTACATCCCGTAGCCGCCGCGCAGGACGGTGTTCGAGAAGATCCGGTAGGCGAAGCCGAAGCGCGGCACGAACTTCGGGTCGTCTTCGATCAAGGCGCGATCAAACCGGCTTCCTCCTGGTTTCGGGAAGACCCACACCGGGTTGTCCGGATCGGTCTCGATGTCGTACATGGAGAAGCGGTCGTCCTTCTCCACCCATTGCTGGTTCAGCTCGAACCGTGCGCCGACGGTCAGGGTCAGCTTCGGCGTCACGCGCCATTCGTCCTGCACATACCATTGCCAGAACGGCGCTCGCAGGTTCATATAGGCCGATGTCGAGGTGTCGCCCCGGAAGGCAATGCCGGTCAGGAAGTCGGCGAAGCCGTCGCCGCCCTTGTTGTTCTTCGGGTTCCGGGTGTAGTTGCCGTTGAAGTAGAAGCCGCCGAGCTCCTGTTGCGGGTTGCTCAGGTAGCTCTGCAGCCAGGTGAAGTTGATCCCGAACTTGACCGAGTGGGCTCCTTTCGTCCAGGTGGTATCGCTGACGAGCTGCCGGGCTTGCGAATCGGCCAGATTGGGATTCCACCAGCCGGTGCCGATATTCTGGTATCCAGTGATGATCATCCGCGCCATGCCGGCCAGCGATTGGTTCACGCCCTTGATCCCGAGCTTGGCATTGAGGTTCTCGTCAACGACCGGCGTGCGCTCAGTGAACATCTTGTTCCAACCGAGGCGGGTGGAGGTGATCAGCGTAGGCGTCCAGACGTGGTTCCAGACCAGCCCCATGTTTCGCCCGTTGTGCTCGAAATCCGAGCCGTTGGCGCTGTCATCGTAGGCCGGGGACGGCAGCCTCGGCGAGGCGGGATCGAACTGGCGCTGGTAGCTGAAACGGTAGTACAAAGTGTCTTTCGACCCGACGTTGTAATCCACCCGCACGTCCCACTTGTCCACGTCGCTGGCATTCGGCGGGTTGTAGACGAAGTTGCTGGTCAGCCCCGGCTTCTGCGGCTGGGGATACCAGGTGGCGATTTCCTTGGCGATGGGGTCCTGCACCTCCGGCGGGATGATGTTGCCCGGAAACGGAGTGCGGGTCTTCGTCGCCGGATCGTAGCTGTACGGGTCGTAGATGACGTCGGTCATCTCAGTGAAGTCGCCGGAGCGGATCTTCATGGTCGGGATCGTCGAGGTGACAGTGCGCGACTCCCGCACCCGGGTCCACTCGTAGTCGCCGAAGATGAAGACCTTGTTCTTAGCGATCGGGCCGCCCGCGGCGAAGCCGTACTGGTTGCGTTTGAAGGGCGGTTTCGGCTGGTCCGGCTTGTCGAACAGGTTCTTGGCGTCCAGCTTCTCGTTGCGCAGGAACTCGTAGACCGTGCCGTGGAACTCGTTCGTGCCTGACCGGGTGGAAACGCTCACCACCCCGCCCGCTGCACGGCCGTACTCCGCCGAATAGTTGTTCGTCAAGACCTTGAATTCCTGGATCGCGTCGATCGGCGGCCGGACGGCTTCGGCCTGCCGCCCCTGAGCGGCGATCTGGACGTTGTTGTTGTCGATGCCGTCGAGCATGTAGTTGTTCTGGGTCGTGCGCTGTCCGGCGGCGCTGAACCCGCCGAAGCGGCCCCCGATCGGCTGAACCGCTCCTTGGGAGAGCAACGCGAGCTGAATGTAGTTGCGGCCGTTCAAGGGGAGGTTGACCACCCGCTGGTTGTCGATCACCTGGCCCTGGGCCGCTTGTGTCGTCTCCAACAAGGGTGCGGCCGCCGAGACCTCGACCGTTTCGGTCACCGCGCCGAGCTCGAGGGTGATGTTCAGTACCGCCGTCTGATTGATTTGCAGCACGACGCCGCTGCGGACGAACCGTTTGAAGCCTGGCGCCTCCGCCTCCACGCGGTATTCCCCGATCCGGAGGGGCGGCGAAACATAGCGCCCTTCCGCGTCGGTCTCCATGGTGAACGTGGTGTTGGTAGCGACGTGGATGAACGTGATCTTTGCCCCCGGAATCACCGCCCCGGTGCTGTCGGATACGGTGCCGGTGATCCTCGCTGTTTCCACCTGCGCGGTGGCGAGGCCGCAGGCGAGGAAGAGTAAGATGCCCCAAACACTGAGGGCACTCAAGTGTGTTTTCATTAGCCTGCCTCCAATCCGAAGTTTGCGACGTTTCCTCACCCCTGGCTGACAGGCTATTGACCGACCAACCGCTTTCGGCGGTCCCTTCTGTGGTAACTGTATATCGAGTCGGCGCCGGTTGCAACTGTTTTCGGAAACGATTTCCGCCTGATCGCCGGGAATGCGGCGGTTCCCCTGCCGGCTGTCTACTCCCGGCGCGCCCTTGAGACCAAGGGCGGGCGGCTCGAGGAGATTCCGGAAAGGGTGACGGTATCGGCCGGGGGCGGTGCTATAGTTGGGTTAGACAGAGCGGTGCGGCCATTACTCCCCATAATTGTTTGGCTTACGGCCACCTTCGCGGCTTCCGCCCAGCCCCGCGTCGTGGCGGTTACGCTGGATGGCGTCGTCCATCCCATTACCGTCGAAATCATCACTCACGCTCTCGCCCAGGCCGAGCGTGAAGGGGCGGCGGCGGTGCTCATCCGCCTCGACACTCCGGGCGGTCTGCTCGAAAGCACGCGCGAGATCACCCAGCTCATCGTCGCTTCGCCGGTCCCGGTGATCACCTACGTCACGCCGAGCGGCGGCAGGGCGGCTTCGGCAGGGTTCTTCATCCTGGAGGCCGGAGATGTCGCGGCCATGGCCCCCGGTACCCGAACCGGGGCGGCGTCCCCGGTCCTTCTCGGGCAGCAGATGGACCCGGTCCTGCGCCGCAAGGCCGAAAGCGACGCCGCCGCCGCTTTGCGCAGCATCGTCGAGCGCCGGGGCCGCAACAGCGAGCTGGCCGAGAAAGCGGTCCTCGAGGCCCGCGCCTTCACTGAGCAGGAGGCGCTGAAAAACCGGTTGATCGATTTGGTGGCTACCACCGAAGCCAAGCTTTTTGAAAAGGTCAGCGGGCAGACCGTGAAGCGTCTCGACGGCCGTGAGGTCACCCTGCAGCTCGACGGCGCGGTGGTGAGCGAATACCAGCCCTCGGTGCGCGAACAGTTCATTTCGGCGATCGCCGATCCCAACCTGGCGTTCATCATCCTCGTCCTGGGGGCCCTGGGTATTTACATTGAGTTCTCCTCCCCCGGCCTGATCGTCCCCGGCGTAGCCGGAGGCATCCTCGTCCTGCTCGGCCTCTCCGCCCTGGCCGTGCTCCCCATCAGTTGGCTCGGCGTCGCTTTGCTGGTGCTCGCCGTGGCCCTGTTCATTCTCGAGGCCTATTTTGTTTCCCACGGGGTGTTGGCGGTCGGCGGAACGGTCTCCATGGTGCTGGGGGCGCTCCTGTTGGTCCAGGGCCCTCCGGAGATGCAAATCCGGCTGAGTACCGCCATCGGCGTGACCCTGCCTTTTGCTTTGATCACCGCGTTCTTGCTCGGGCTCGTGATCCGCGCCCGGAGGCGCAAGGTCGTCACCGGCAGCGTGGGGATGGTCGGGGAAATCGGGAAAGCGTATACTGATTTAGACCCGGAAGGCCGAGTCTTCATTCATGGAGAGTATTGGGATGCGGTCGCCGACCGGAAGGTGCCGGCCGGCGCCCGTGTCCGGGTGGTGGCAGTCGACGGGCTCCAGTTGAAAGTGGAACCCGCTGACAAGTAAGGAGGTTGGCCATGATCGACATCCCGATGATCGCAGTCCTGATCGTCATCCTTTACCTGCTGTCGGCCATCAAGGTCCTGGCTGAGTACGAGCGCGGGGTCATCTTTCGACTCGGGCGGGTTCTGGAGAAGCCCAAAGGTCCGGGCCTGATCTTTGTCTTCGCTCCGATCGACCGTATGGTGCGGGTCTCGCTCCGGGTGGAAACCATGGACGTGCCGCCGCAGGACATCATCACCCGGGACAACGTCACGGTGAAAGTGAACGCCGTGGTTTACTTCCGGGTTATCGATCCTCAGAAGGCGATCCTCGAGGTCCAGAACTACCTGTATGCAACCTCGCAGTTGGCGCAAACAACGCTGCGCAGCATCCTCGGCGAGGTGGAACTCGATGAACTGCTCAGCCAGCGCGAAAAGCTGAATCTGCGCTTACAGACCGTCCTGGACAAACATACGGACCCGTGGGGGGTGAAAGTCACCCTGGTCGAGGTGAAGAACGTGGACCTGCCGGAGTCGATGATCCGGGCCATCGCGCGGCAGGCCGAGGCCGAGCGCGAGCGCCGGGCCAAGATCATCCACGCCGAGGGCGAGTACACCGCCGCCGAGAAACTCACCATGGCCGCCGAGGTGATGCAGCGAGAGCCGGCGGCCTTACAATTGCGCTACCTGCAAACCGTCCTCGAAATCGGCGCCGAGAAGAACACCACGATTATCTTCCCGCTGCCGCTGGATATCCTCGTTTCGTTGAAACGGGCGCTGGAAACCGCCGGCCAGGCCGGATCAGCCCCGGAAGAGGGAGCCGGTCAGCCGGGATCAGGGGAAGGCGGCGCTAAAGAGATTCCTGAATCAGACGAATCTAAGGGGGAAACCGTTTAAGGTTTCGGAAAGCGCGAAATGCCAAGGACCGACCAGGGCGAATTCGAACTCGTGCTGGGCAACAAGCAGTTGCTCAGTGTCTTCTTCATCGTCGTGGTGCTGCTCGGCGTCTTCTTCACGATGGGTTATATCGTCGGGCGGAACATGGCCAAGACAGCCGCCGAACAGGCGGCGCTCGGCTCGGGCCAGCCGCTGGTGATTGAATCTGAGGGTGGAGCCGCTCCCGCCGCCGCGTCGGCCAAGCCGGCCACGGCCCGCCCGAAGCCCGCGCCCCCGCCGGCGCAGACTGCGGCTGCTCGGCCGAAGCCGGCTCCTACGCCCCCGCCGAAAGCAAAGCCGAAGCCCAAACCGGCGCCGCCAGTGGTTTCCGGCGGCGTGAGCGAGCCCCCGGCGGGCACCACCTGGCTGCAGGTGGCCGCGACGACGCTGCCCGAGGGCGAGGTTCTTCGGGACGTGCTGGCCAAGCGGGGCTTCTCGGTACACTTGGCGCCCGTGCCCGGCCAGGACCTGGTCCGCGTGCTCGTCGGGCCGCTCAACGGCTCCGAAGAGATCGCCCGGACCCGCGCCCGGCTGCGGGATGCGGGATTCAAGCCATTCACGCGAAGATACAAGTGAATGGCTGATTCGCCGGGACTCGTTCAGATCACCGGGGGCGGCCCCCGGAGAACGCCAAGGCGCCCCCGCTTGCCCCAGTGGGTTCGGGGCGGCGCCGCCCATCACGAGAGTGTCACCGCTCTCAAGCGCGGCCTGCGCCGCCTCAATCTGCATACCGTCTGCGAATCGGCCCGCTGCCCGAACCTCCACGAGTGCTTCCACCGCGGCACGGCGACGTTCATGATTCTCGGCAACCTCTGTACCCGCGGCTGCGGTTTCTGTTCGGTCCCCAAGGGCGTGCCCGGCAAGCACGAGTTCCAGCTCGACCCCGGCGAGCCGGCGAACGTCGCCCGCATGGCCGCCGAAATGCGGCTGCGGTACGTCGTCATCACCAGCGTGAACCGCGACGACCTGCCCGACGGTGGCGCCGCCCACTTCGCCGAAACGATCCGTTGCGTGCGCGCCCGCCTTCCCCGGGCCCGCATCGAGGTGCTCACGCCGGACTTCTGCGGCGACTGCGGGGCGGTGCGCACCGTGCTCGACGCCGGCCCCGACGTCTTCAACCACAACGTGGAGACCGTGCCCCGGCTCTACCGCAAGGTGCGTCCGCAAGCCGATTATCTCCAGTCGCTCGAAGTGCTCCGGTTCGCCCGGCAGCACGGGGCCGCGGCGGCCGTCAAGTCCGGGCTGATGGTCGGCCTCGGTGAGCGCCCGGAGGAGGTCGAGGCCGTGATGCGGGACCTGCGGGAAGCCGGCGTCGATGTGGTCACTATCGGCCAGTATCTCCAGCCGACCCGCAGGAACCTTCCCGTGGCGGAGTTCGTCCCTCCCGATCGCTTCGAGCAGTACCGGCAACACGGGCTGGCGCTCGGTTTCCGGGCAGTCTTCAGCGGGCCGCTGGTGCGCAGCTCTTACATGGCCGAGCGGGTATGGGACAGCCTGTGAGCGCCGGGCCGGGCCTCGATAGCCGGGTGGTCGCTGGCCGGGGCGGAGTCCGCAACACGATGGCGAATCTGGCGCTGGCGCTGGCGAGCGCCGGGCTTCTCATCCTCACCTTTCCCGGCCCCGGCCTGGCCTGGCTGGCCCCCGTCGCGCTGACGCCCTTGCTCATCGCCGCCGCCCGCGAACCGAACCCCTGGCGGCGCCTGCTGCTGGGGGAGGCGGCCGGGATCGTCTACTGGTTCGGCGTTTGCACCTGGATCCAGTTCGTCTTGAGTTACCACGGCGGGATGGGCGAGCTGGCCGGCTGGGCCTGTTTTCTTCTGTTCTGCATTGCGAAAGCCGCCCACCTGGCCGTCTTCACCTGGCTAGCCGGTTATGTGATGGACCGCTGGTGGACCCTACCGGCGGCGGCGGCGCTGTGGACTGGAATCGAGAGGACCCACGGCCCCCTCGGCTTCGCCTGGATGGCGCTGGGCAACGCCGGCATCGACATGGACCTGCCGATGCGGTTGGCGCCGTGGACCGGCGTCTACGGCCTTTCGTTCGTTTTCGCGATGATTGCTGCCGCCCTGGCGTCGGCCGCCCTGCGGAAACCGCGCCGGCGCCTGGCGTGGCTCGCCGTCTTGCCGGCGTTGTGGCTGTTGCCGCCGCTGCCGGGCCCTGCCGACGGCGCCCGCGAGCTGGTGGTGATGCAGCCGAACGTGCCGCTGGACAAGAGCTGGGATTCGGCCTCGCTCCGGCGCACGGTTGACCGGCTGGCCCTCGAGACCGTGGCCGCCGCAATGGAGCCCGGCTCCGCCAGGCCGGAGCTGCTCGTCTGGCCCGAGGTGCCGGCGCCGTTCTATTACGAGACCGACCCGCGCTTCCGCACCGCCGCCCAGAACCTGGCCCGGCTCACCCGGTCGCCGTTCCTCTTCGGTACCGTCGCCTATACCCGCGACGGCTCCCCTCTGAACTCCGCCCAGCTCCTCGACGCCCAGGGCCGCCCCGTGGCCCGCTACGACAAGATGTTCCTGGTCCCCTTCGGCGAATTCGTCCCGCCGCTGTTCGGCTTCGTCAACCGGATCACGAAGGAAGCCGGCGACTTCGTTCCCGGACGCAAGATCGTCCTGATGTCACTGGATGGCCGGCGCTACGGCGTCTTCATCTGTTACGAAGCCGTTTTCCCGCATCTGGTGCGGCGGTTCGCCCTCCGGGGTGCCGAGGTCTTCGTGAATCTCAGCAACGACGGCTACTTCGGTCGCAGCGCCGCCCGCCGCCAGCACTTGCTCATCGCCCGGATGAGGGCGGCCGAGAACCGGCGCTGGCTCATCCGGGCGACGAACAACGGAATCACCGCCGCGATCGACCCCGCCGGCCGCCTCCGCCAGCGTTTTCCCGAAGACGTGGAAATGGCCGCCCGGCTGGATTTCTCCTACGTTCGGGAAACGACCTTTTATACCCGCCACGGCGACTGGTTCGCGTGGGGTTGCCTGCTGGCGGGCCTGCTGGCCGCCGCGTCGCGGCGCTTCGGGGCGGTGTACCATCGTCGAGAGAACAAATGAAGCGGAAAACGATACTCGTCACCGGCGGCGCGGGCTTCCTCGGCAGCCATTTGTGCGAGCGGCTCGTCGAAGAAGGCCACGACGTCCTCTGCCTGGACAACTTCTTCACCGGCTCCAAGGACAACATCGCCCACCTGTTGGGCCACCCGCGCTTCGAATTGATCCGGCACGACCTCGTCCAGCCCATCTTTGTCGAGGTGGACCAGATCTACAACTTCGCTTGTCCCGCCTCCCCGGTGCACTACCAGTACAACCCGGTGAAGACCGTCAAGACGAACGTGATGGGCACCATCCACATGCTCGGCCTGGCCAAGCGCGTCCGGGCCCGTATCCTCCAGGCCTCCACCTCGGAAGTCTACGGCGACCCGGAAGAGCACCCGCAGCGGGAAACCTACTGGGGGCGGGTGAACCCGATCGGTCCGCGAAGCTGCTACGACGAGGGCAAACGCGTGGCCGAGACCCTTGTGATGGACTACCACCGCCAGAACGGAGTGGATGTCCGGATCGTCCGGATCTTCAATACCTACGGTCCGCGGATGGCGATCCACGACGGCCGGGTGGTGAGCAATTTCATCGTTCAGGCCCTCCGGGGCGAACCCTTGACCGTCTACGGCGACGGCAGCCAGACCCGCAGCTTCTGCTACGTCTCCGACCTGATCGACGGCTGCATCCGGATGATGAACGCCGAGGGCCTCACCGGCCCGGTGAACCTCGGCAATCCAAACGAGTTCACCATTCGGCGGCTTGCGGAGAAGATCATCGATATGACCGGCTCCAGCTCGGAGATCGTCGAGCGGCCCTTGCCCAAGGACGATCCCGTCCAGCGCCAACCCGATATCACCCTGGCGCGCGAAAAGTTAGGATGGGAACCGGTGGTTCCGCTGGAGGAAGGGCTGGCGAAGACGATCGGCTATTTCCGGCAGCGGCTGGCGGAGTCCGGCTCCGCCTGAGGACGAACCCTGTGACGGCACGCGGCGCCGAAGACCGGTGGGCTCCCGGCGGAGCCGTGGCGATAGGGGAACCGGCTGCAGACTCATGAGGATCCTGATCACAAGCCCCGGCGGCCTGACCGGCTTATTGCTGCGCCAGCCGCTGCTCTCAGTCCTGCTTCAGCACGGCCACCGCTTGATGCTGGCGGTTCCGGAAAGGCTCGCCGCACTCGTCCCGATGGCCGCCCCGGGCGCGGAGACCGCCTTCCTGCCGGACGGCTTCTCCGGAGGGCCCGGTAAACCCGATTTCGACGCCCGCCTTGCCGCGCTCCATGAGCAGGCCGCCCGCTTCGGTCCCGAACTCATCGTCGCCGGCGGGCGTCCCCCGGAGCCGGTGGAGGAGGCCGTGGCGCGCTGGTTCCCTGAAGTTCCGTCGGTCGCCTCGCTGGATGACACTCCGGCCCCCCGTGGTGGGGCAGCGGCGCCCTTTACGAGAACCGTGCCGGTCACCCGGAATGAGCCGGAGCGGAGCCGGTACGCTGCTCTGGCCGCCGCCGTCCTGGGGTGGCACGTGGAGCTGCCGCGCCCTTCGCTGGTCCTGGATGCGGAAACCCGCGAGCGGGGTGGTCAGGAACTTGCCCGCCTCGGTGTGGACCCCGCCGCCTGCTGGGTGGTTTGCGCCGGGCACACGGGAGAGGCCGGCGTGCGGAACTGGAAGCCGGAGCAGTGGGCGGACCTGCTCGTGTCCATTTGCCGGCGGCACGACCTGCACCTGCTGTTTTGCGGAACGCCGGACGAGGAACCCGTCAACGACCAGATCCGTGAACTGATGGGGGAGGCCCGGACACGCACAGCCAGCCTGCGCCGGCCGGGACTGGATCTGCCGCTGCTGGCCGGTATTCTCTCGCACGCCGCGGGCTATATCGGCCGCCAGTGCGGCCCAACCTACGTGGCGGCGGCTCTAGGGAAGCCGGTTCTGACGGTGGCCGGCGCCGGGGATTGGCCCCGCTCCATGGTCGCCGCCGGCCGGGGCGCGGTCCTGCTGAGGCTTGTGCCTTGCGCTGGCTGCGGGTGGGACTGCCATCTGAGCGAACCTTATTGCATTCGGCACATTCCGGTGGAGGAGGCCGCCGCGGAGTTCGACCGCCTGGTTGCCGGCGACCAGGAGTTCCGGGTCCGCGCGCTCGAGCCGGACCGGTTCCTGTTGCACCGCATCATCGAAGACGCCGCTGAGTCCGCCCGGCGCCTGAAACGTCTGTCAGCGGACCGGATCGAGAGGTTGGAACGCGACAACAAAGCCCTCGCCCGGGCGCTGGAGGAGACGCGGGCGGGCGCCCACTCGCTCCGGGAATCGGTCTCCGGGTTGCAGAAGCGCGCCGGCGAGCTGCAGGCGGCGCTGAAACGAAGTGAAGAAGAGCTGCTGGATAGAGAGTTCCAGGTGAGGGATCTGACCGCGAAGTGTGAGTCGTGGCAGGCCGAAGCAAAGAAGCTGGAAAAGCTGGTGTCGGCTCTCCGGCAGGAGAACTCAGTTCCGGCCCCGCTCGGCCGGATGGCGGATCTTTTCCGCCGGGGGCCGCTGGCCCGCCTGTACGCCAAACTTCGGCCCCGGCGGGCTGACGACTAACCGATCAGGTATGAACGCTGGCGCCGACGCTGGGATGAGCGGGGCCGGGCCCCGGCTGGAGGTCCTGGACCGGTTCTTGAAGGCCGACGGCCGGGACGGGGGCGCCGTCCTGGTGTTTGAATGCGCTCCTGAGGCTGTCTGTCTGGCGGCCCGCGGAGCCGGCCGGATCTATGTGGTGGACCGGCGCGCCCATCGTCTTCGAGCGGCGCGCGAGGCTCTCACCGACGCGGGTCGGGAGGAGGCGGCGCTGTTTTTTCACGGCGGTCTGGCGGAGTTCCGCCGGGATCTGCAGACCATCCCGATGGCGGTGGTCCTGGGCGGCGAGGGAGGAGCGCTGGAATGGGGCGAGGCGGCCGAGCTTGGCTCGCTCGTGAATCCGGGGACTCCACTGCTGGCTTTGCCCGCAGCGGGCGAAGCCGTGGCCCGGGTGCTGGTGGAAGGCGGCTGGTTCGCCGAGTCGCTGCCGCAAGGCAGCGGCGATGCCCTCTGGTTCCAGGCCACGGCGTTGTGTGAAGGGCTCGGCGCCGAACTGGATGATGAGGCCTTCCGCGAAGTCAAGCAGCGGCTCGACCGGCGGTATTTTCTGCTCGACGAACTCAGCCGGGGTGGATACACGCCCGCGGCCCGGGAGACCCGCCCGGCCCGGGAAGCCGTGTTGGCCCGATTGCGGAAGCGCCGGCACGGCTGGCCTTATGCACGGGGCGCGGCCGCCAGGCGGCCCGACACGTTGCCCGGCCGCCGGCCGTGGCCCCGCATCTCGATCGTCACTCCTTCGTTCCATCAGGGCGCCTACATCGAGGAGACCATCCTCTCGGTGCTCAACCAAGGCTATCCGAACGCCGAGCACATCATCGTCGACGGGGGCTCGGAGGACGACACTGCAGCCGTCCTCGAGAAGCACCGCGGCCGCCTGGCGCACGTCATCTCGGAGCCGGACCGGGGCCAGGCTCACGCCATCAACAAAGGCATGGCGTTGGCCACCGGGGATATCCTCACCTGGCTCAACAGCGACGACCTCCTCGCGCCGGGGGCGCTTCATGCCGTCGCTCTGGCGTTCCTCACTTCCGGGGCCGACCTGGTGGCCGGGATGTGCGGGACGTACGAGGACGGCCGGATCACCGGCTACCATCTGGCTTCGGCCGGCGATGGACCGTTGGATCTGACGGATCTGCTCGACTTGGATCGCGGCTGGAACGCCGGCCGCTTCTTCTATCAGCCCGAGGTGATGTTCACCCGGGAGCTCTGGGAGCGTGCCGGGGGGCACGTGCGTGAAGACCTCGCCTACAGCATGGATTACGAGCTGTGGCTGCGTTTCGCCCAGGCCGGCGCTCGCCTGCACGTGATCGGGCGGCCGGTGGCCTGGTTCCGCATCCACCGCAAACAGAAGACCGCCGACCCCGGCGTCTTCCAGCCCGAGCTGCGGGAGGTGCAGCGCCGGTTCGCAACCCGGACCGGGACGGTTCCTCCGAGCCGGGAGCGAAACACGGCGGAGGCGCGGCGCCGCTTGCGGATTGTGCTGCTGAACGACCGGGGCTACGCTTACGGCGCTGGCCTTGCCCACCAGCGGCTGGCACAGGCTCTTGCCGCGGCCGGGCACGACGTGCAGGCGCTCAGCCTGCGCGACAAGGCCGAGCTGATGCAAGGCGCCCTCAGGCGCCCGGGACGGGTCGTCGAGCGGGTGGCCGAACTCGAGCCCGACCTGATTCTCGTGGGAAATCTCCACGGGAGCGCCGCTACGCCGCTGCTCTACCACCAGCTGGGCCGGATTGCTCCCGTCCATGTCGTCCTCCACGACTTCTGGCCGATAACCGGCCGGTGCGCCTATCCGATGGAGTGCACGAAATACCTCACCGGCTGCGACGCAAGCTGCCCGACGGCCGGCGAGTATCCATCCCTTCCACCCGATCAGATAGCCGGGGCCTGGCAGGAGAAACGCCGGGTGATGACCGCCGAAACGCGACCTTGCCTGCTCGCGGCTTCTTCCTGGGCCGAGTCGGTCGCCGTCGAGGCTTTACGGGCGTTTGGGCAGTCCGGCGGCGAAACGGGGGTGGGCCGCATCCGGTTGGGTGTGCCGGTGGAGACCTTCCGCCGGTTGGACAAGGCCGCTGCCCGGGTGGCGCTCGGCCTGCCGGAGGAAAAGTTCATCGTCATGGCTTCCGGCGACCGCCTCGAGGACCAGCGAAAAGGCCTGCGCGACGTCATCGAATCGGTTCATATCCTGGATTTGCCGGACCTGCTGCTCGTTCTCGCCGGCCCTCGCGATCTCCCTCCGGGTTCTGATCCCGGAAGGATAATGACCTTGGGTTATCTCGAAGATCCGTCGCGCTTGGCCATGGCCTACGCCGCGGCCGACCTGTTCGTCAGCGCCAGCCGCGCGGAGACCTTCGGACAGGTGTTTCTCGAAGCTGCCGCCTGCGGTACGCCCGTGATCGGCTACGGTTCTTCGGGTGTCGCGGAGGCCGTCTGTCCAGGCGTCACGGGCAGCCTGCTGGCCGAGCCGGGGCCCGAGGCTCTCGCCGCGGAGATTCTCGGGTATTACCAGGATCCGGAACGCTGCCGGGCCATCGGGGCATGGGGACGAATCTGGGTGGAGAACGAGTACTCACTGCACCGCTGTTATCTGAGCTTCGCGCGGCTGTGGCGGAGGCTTGGTCTGGCGGAGCGCTGGAACCTGTGGCCGAAGATCGATTTCCGGCCCGGCATTCCGCCGCCCCCGGCGCTGCTGAGTCTGTATTCCGGCGGGCCGGAGGGTGTCGAGACCCACGATCTCGGCGAGCCCGAGGGGCCTTTCCCCGAGTTGGGGCTGGGCCGGTTTCGGTGGGCGTATGGCCCCGCTACCCGCGTGCGCTGGCGGGCGGCGCACGCGGGGTCGTTCCTGTTGTTGTTGAGCTACCGCAATCCTCACCGGGGGCAGAGGCTCCGCGTGCGGGTGAACGGCACAACGTGCTGCGAGAAGAAACTCGCTTGCACCGGTTACGAGAAGGGGCGGCTGCTGGTGGCCGATCTGCCGCTCGAGGAAGGCGTCAACGAGATCCGGTTGGAGTTCTCGCGGTGGAGCCGCGGCGGCAAAGACCCGCGCCCGCTGGCCGTCATCGTGGAAGAGTTCGACATAATCCCGGCGGCGCCGGCCCGTGGTGCGTGAGGACTTTCGCGCTGGAGTTCCACCCTATCTGGCGGGACGGGCGGCGACGAACGCCCGCCGCCCAAAGTACTCCGCCTCGCTCACCGACGGGCGGAAGTCCGGGCTGCACGGCGGAGGGGTCAGCCAACACTGGTCCGTACCCCTTGGGACCTGGATAGCCAGCCCGGTTCGGGTGGTCCGGACCTCCGTAGACGGAGAGGGAAGCCGGCGCCACGCGCAGCACTCGCCGCAGCGGGGCGTCATCCAGAGGTTGACAAGAGCCACGGCGGCGAGCAGCGCCAACGCCGCCCCGGCCACCGCTCTTCTATGCCGGGAACGGTGCGCTGGCCCCGCCAGCATCCAGGCGGTCCCCGCTGACGGCAAGGCGATCAGGAAGGCGAGGCAGAACCGGGGATCAGGCGCGGTGAGGGCAGTGGCGGCGACAGTGATCAGACTGGTCGCCATCACTACGGCAAAGGCCCGCCGTTCCCCCGGTTCCATCCGGCCTTTTCCTGCCATCGAACGGAACAGCGCCGCCACCAGCAGCATACCGCCCCCGGCGACGAGGACATGGAGCAGGACAGGGCGGTTCGGCCACATCAGCTCGCGCCAATAAGGGAGCCATTGCCACCCCTGTTGAACTTCGCGGAACATCGGTCCGGGCGCCCTTGCCCAGGCGGCCACGCGGCCCGCCTCGGCGGCGGCCTGAGCCGGATCGATGCTCCACGGAACGGCCGCCGGGCAGCTTCCCGCGACGGGGAACAGCAGGCAGCCGGAGACGATCAGGCCGCCGGCCTCCCAGATGGCGAGCAGTACGGCGGCCGCGCCGGCCTGGCGCAGCAGTCCGCCCTCGCCCCAGGGCCTGAGCCTCGCGCGGGCCCAAAGAGCGGTCCCCGCCGCCGCGGCCAACACCGGGGCCTGGCTGGGCTTCACCGTAACGGCCATGGCCGCCGCCAGGAGCCCGGTGGAGAGGAGCCCTTCACCAGCGCCTCGCCCCCGCTCCAGGAACTCGGAAAGCCGCGCGAAAGCAAGCAGTGCCAGCAGCGCCGCCGGCACGTCCGGCGATGGACTTGCTCCCATCCAGGTGAAGAAGAGTGGATCGGCGGCCGCGCCCAGCAGCACCACGCTCGCCACGCTGAACAGCGAACTGAAGCGCCACTGCCCGCTGCGCAGCGCCGGTGTCGCGGTTTCAAGCAGCGCCCCGAGGACCACCACCGCCGCGGCTGCGTTCATTGAGTACAGCAGGTCCGGAGGGAATCTCGAGGATCCTTCGAGGCCGCCCAAGACGAGCCAACTGGAGAAGTATCCGAACCGCACGTGCAGGTTGGCCAGGCCGAGAGGCAGAGCGCCGGCGTGCAGCCACTCGATGAACGGCAGGTGGTACAAGCCGGAATCGTAGTGCAGGCTGATACAGCGGGTCCCCGCGGCCAGATAGAGCGCCCCGAGCAGCCCGGTGAGGGCCGGTAGACCCGTTGGCTCGCCCGCCGCCCGGCGCCGCTTGAAGAGCAGTGCGCACCCGGCGAGCCCCGCCGCCGTCGACGCGTCCCCAGCCCAAGGTTCGAGGGCGGTGAACTGGTTCAGTACGGTGGCGAGAACAAAGAGAGCGGCGGCGCCCGCCACGGCGTGATCGAAGAACCGGACGGGTTTCTCCTCATGGCCCCGCATGGTCAGAAGGCCCGCCCAGTAGCCCCACCCGGCCCAACTTGCAACGAGCAGCAGAATGCCCGCCGCCAGCCGCACGACCTCCGCGAGGACGCCGCCTGCCGGAATCCAAGCGGTCACTCGACGATTCTACTCCACGCCCCGGATGGCTCCCTCGTTCGCCGGCGCCGCCTTTCTTGTTCGCTTTGCCGCCCGCGCTGGTTTCGGATATGATCGTTCGGAAACTGGAGGGCTTCGGCCCGGCGGTAAGGAGTCAAACCGTGATTCCATTCTCTGTCCCGTTTCGCCGTCCCGTTCGGCGGCGGCCTGCTTCCAACGCCCCGGCAGCCGGCTCCATCTCCGCCTTGCGGGCTCTCGTCGCCGCACTCTGTTGCCTGCACCTGGCGGGCTGCGCCGTGAGCGGGCCGCGCGTCTGGTTCGCCGACGAGCTGGCAAAGATCTTTCCCGATCGTGTCCCCGGCGCCGGAGAGCGGGCCGATGCCGTCTGGCACTGCGCGCGCAACGACTACGTCAGCATCCAGGTCGCGGTCCGCGCGGGAGCCAAAGACCTCGAGATCGACGCCCAGGTCACACCCCCCGCCGCCCGTGGCCGCAGCTTCCCCTACGAGGTGCGGTGGGTGGATTACGTCCCCGTCGGCTCGAACCCGCCCCGGACGCCGTACGACGAGGTGCTGCGCGAAGCGCCCGCGCTGTTCCCGGACCCGCTGCGGCACGACTTCCCGTTCCGCCTCGAGGCCGGCCGGACCGGCGCCGTCTGGATCACCCTCTACTGCCCGCCGGAGGCGGCGCCCGGAACCTATGGCGGCGAGATCGTCGTGTCGGCCAGCGGCCGCGAGCTCGCCCGCCGCAGCTTCTCGGTGCGAGTCCACACCGCCACCGTGCCGGCCGAGCAGACGCTCCAGGTCACCAACTGGTTCAACTTCTCGATGAGCAACCTCAGGCGCTTCTACCACGTGGAGGAGTACTCCGACGGGTATTGGGAACTGCTCGCCAACATCGGCCGGGTGATGGCCGAGCACAAGCAGAACGTCATCCTGACCCCCATCGCCCGCCTCGCCCGGCCTTCGGTCGCCGGCGGCCGCATCCGCTACGACTTCAGCCGGTTCGACCGCTGGGTGGAAACCTTCGAAAAAGCGGGCGTGATCGGCACTATCGAAGGCGGACACTTGCTCGGGCGCAGCGGCGGATTCTTTTCGCCCATCGTCGTGCCGGCGTGGGTCATCGAGGGCGGTAAACCCGTGCGGCGGAACCTCGACCCGGACGACCCCCGGGCCGAGCAGTATCTGCGCCGCTTCCTGGCCGCTCTCTACGCGCACTTGAAGCAGCGCGGCTGGCAGACCCGCTACATCCAGCACGTCCACGACGAGCCCCACGACCGCGAAGCGCCCATCTACCGGCGCTTCGCCGAGGTGGTGCTCGAAACGATGCCCGGCATACCGACGATCGACGCCGTCAGCTTGAATCAGGACGTCAGCTTTTTCGCCGATGTCTGCAAGATCTGGGTACCGGTTCTCGGCAGCTTCGACCATCGCATGAACATGATCCGCGACCACGTCGCCTCCGGCGGACGGGCGTGGTTCTACACCTGTATCTTCCCGCAGGGCCGCTACCTGAACCGTTTCATTGATTACTCGCTGCTCAAGGTCCGCCTGCTGCATTGGTTCAATTTCCGTCACCAGCTCACCGGCTTCCTGCACTGGGGCGGAAACTACTGGGGGCCCAGGCCGTTCGAGAACGTACAACCGGTGATCAACGACAACCGAACGCTACTGCCCGCCGGCGACAACGCCATCGTCTACCCCGATCCGGAACGCAACTCCGTCCTCAGTTCGATTCGCTTGGAGGCGATGCGCGACGGGATCGAGGACTTCGAGCTCCTGGCCGCCCTGGCTCAGAAGGAGCCTGACCTCGCGCAGGAGCTGGCGGCCGAGGCCATTCCCCACATCAATGACTATGTCCGCGATCCGGCGGCCTTCCGCCGGATTCACCGCCGGCTCCTGGAGGCGTTCCGATGAGAATGAACAACTCGAGTCGAAGCCGAGTCTTTGCCATTGCCGCCGCCGCGGCGCTGCTGGCGGCCGCGGCGTGCGGGCGCCGGCCCGCCGTCCAGCATTGGTTCGTCGATTCCCTCGTCAAAATCTTTCCCGACGATCCCCCAGGCGCCCACCATCTGGCCGATCCTGTCTTCCACGCCGCCAGAAACTCTCATGTGAGTTTCCAGCTGGCGCTGCGCGCCCGGCGAGCCGCAGGCGACCTCTACGTGGACGTGCTCCCGCTTGCCGGTCCGGGTATGCCGATCGAGAGCGCCTCGGCGCGGTGGGTCGAGTACGTCGTCGTGACCTCCAACACGCGCGATACGCCGGAAGAAGAGCTTCTTCGGCGCGCTCCGGCGCTGTTTCCCGACGCCCTGATGGAAAGCTTCCCGTTCACCGTTTCCGAGAACCGCACCCGCACCGTCTGGGTGACGATCACGGTTCCGCCGGACCAGGAGCCGGGCGAATACCAGGGCCGCCTGCGCCTTCGCCAGGGCCGGCGGACGCTCGCGCTCATCCCGTACCGGCTCGTCGTCCACCGGGCGGCCGTCCCCGATCCGATCCCCCTGTCGATCAACAACTACTTCAACCTGAGTGACCGCCACCTGGAGCAGTTCTACGGCTGCTCCCGCGGCTCGGACACCTACTGGCGCCTGATCCGCAACATCGCCCGTTTCCTCGCCCGTTACCATCAGACGGCGGTCCGGGCCGGCGCTCTCTCGCTGGCCCGTCCGGTCGTGCGCGGCGGCTCCCTCGAGTTCGATTTCAGCGACTTCGAGCGCTTCGTCGAGACCTGGGAGGCCGCCGGCGTCCGGGGCGAGATCGACGGCGGCAACCTGCTCTGGCGCGAGCGCCGCCGCAACGCCCCGGTGATGCTGCGGGCCTGGGTGGTCGAGAACGGTCGGCCCATCCAGCGGACGTTGCGAGTCGAAGACCCGCGGGCGCAGCAGTTCCTGCGGCGGTTCCTGCCCGCGCTCCACCGCCTGTTGGAGAGCCGCGGCTGGACCCGGCGTTACCGCCAGGGGGTCTTGGACGAGCCCCACGAGGGGGAACGCGAGCCGTTCGTCCGCACCGCCCGGCTCGTGCGCCGGCTCATGCCGGGGGTACGCATCATCGAACCGGTGGGCGCCCGCCAGGATCTCAGCTACCTCGAAGATACCGTCGACATCTGGGTCGTCCAGCTCGGCACTTTCGACGACAAGCTCGACGTGCTCGACGCCCACCGGAAACGGGGCGGGGAAGTGTGGTTTTATACCGCTTTGGCCCCCCGCGGCCGCTACCCGAACCGCTTCATCGACTACTCGTTACTCAAGGTCCGCTTGCTCCATTGGATGAACTTCAAGTACGGCTTCCGCGGCTTCCTGCACTGGGGCGGCAACTTCTGGGGACCGGAGCCGTTCAAGGACACCCAGCCGGTCATCAACCAGGGCCGGACCTACTTGCCTCCAGGCGACGCTTACATCACTTACCCCAACCGGGCGGGGCTCTCGCTGCTGAGTTCCATCCGGCTGGAACAGATGCGCGAGGGTATCGAGGACTACGGCCTGCTCGCGGAGCTGGCGAAATCCAAACCGGAGGCGGCGCGGCAAATCGCCGACAGCATGGTCGCCTCGTTCACTGACTACGTGCGCGATGAGGTGCGGTTCCGCGAGCTTCACCGCCGCCTGCTCGAGAGCTTCTGAAATCGCCGCCGGAGCCTTCTCGAACCCTGGGCGCTCCCGGCGGCCGGAGGCGTGGTTGGCAAGCGGTCCCCGGCAAGGCATCCTGTTAACTATGAGGCGATTCTTCGCCGCTACCCTCCTGTCGGCTGCGGTTTGCCTGGCCCAGCCGCAGAATCTGGCTGAGCGGGTACACCAGGCGAATCAGATGTTGGCCGCCGGCCGCTACGCCGAGGCCGCGAAGATCTATGAAGAAGCCGTGCGGGCGATTCCCGATGACCCGGGCCTGCGAACGAATCTCGGCATGGCCTATCACCTGTCAGGCAGGGAAAAAGAGGCGATCGAGCAGTTCCAGATCGCCCTGAAGCGCCAGCCCGGCATTGTGCCCGCCATGGTGATGATGGGAGCGGCCTATCTCCGGCTTGGGCAGCCGGCGAAGGCCGTGGCCCCGCTGCGCGAAGTTTCGTCCGCCGTCCCGAATCTCGTCGAAGCCCGCCAGATGCTCGCCGAAGCGCTGGAGGCTCTGGGGCGACACCGCGAAGCGCTCCCTCATTACCGCGCCTGGACCGCGCTGACGCCCAAGAACCCAAAGGCCTGGTACGGGCTGGGACGCGCGTACGAGGCGCTGGCCGGCGAGGTATCGGAACAGCTCAAGAAAGTCGCCCCCGAATCCGCCTATATGGTGGCTTTGGTCGCCGCCGCCCAGTTGGACCGCCAACTATACCGCAGCGCCTTCTACCTGTACCGCGAGGCGCTGCGCCGGGGCCGCCCACTCCGCCTGTGGCATCACGCGGTGGCCGAGATCTACCGCCGCACCGGGCACCCGGATTGGGCGGCGAAAGAAGAAGAAAACGCTCGTAGCGTGCCGGCGCCCGACTGCCGGGCTGCGCCCGCTGCGTGCGCGTTCCGCGACGGACGCTATGAGCGCGTCATCGAGATTCTGGAGAACCACAACGATCCGGAATCGCTCTACTGGCAGGGGATGGCCTGCCGTGAGCTGGCCCGCAAGGCCTTTGAACGGCTGGAAGCACTCCCCCCGTCGGCCGAGTTGCACGCCTGGAAAGCCCGGCGTCTCGAGGCCCGTAAACTCTACGGCGAGGCTGTCTCGGAGTGGAAGAAGGCCCTCGATCTGGCGCCCGGCAACCCCGTCTTCGAGCGGGAATTGGCCGTCGCCTACCGGTTGAACGAAGACTACGCCGCTGCCCGCCCCCTGGCCGAGAGACTGCTCGAGCGCGATCCGGACTCACCGGACCTCAACTACCTCCTCGGCCATATTCTCTTGAACCAGCAGCAGCCCGAGGCCGCCGCCCGGTATTTGGAGAAGGCGGTGAAAGCAGCTCCGCAGTTCCTTCCCGCCCACAGCTCCTTGGGACTAGCCTATTTGCAGCTCAACCGCGACCGCGATGCGGTCGTGCACCTCCAAGCGGCCCTCCCCATCGATACCGACGGCCGCCTGCGCTTCCGCCTCGCCCGTGCCTACCAGAGGCTCGGCGATACCGATCGCGCCCGCGAATTCATGAAGCAGTACCAGCAGATCCGCTCGCGCGTCGAAAAGGAACGCAAGAGCGCCCAGCAGGAGCTGCAGATTACGCCCCCTTGACGTCCCGCCGCACCGAAACCTCGCAGGCCGCCGGCTCGCCTCGAGCCAATTCCTGAGTTGACAAATCACCGAGATCGTCTCACAATGCATTCTACTTGGCAGAATGTGTTTTGTATTCAGGAACTGCTTGCTGGCCGCATGACTAGTTCCTGGGGCGCAGGCGGTGCGACTTGCCGGCTCGCAATTACATCGAAGTCGTCGAGAAGGCGTTCCGGATCCTGGAGGCGCTGGCCGCTGCCGACCGTCCCCTGGGCCTGGCCGAGATCAGCACTCGCACCGGCCTCGTGAAGAGCACCGCGTTCCGGCTGCTCTACACCCTTCGCGAACTCGGCTACGTAGAGCGTGAGGCGGTCGGGGGAGCCTATTCGCTCCATTTCAGGGTGCTATCTCTCGCCGACAGCGTGCGGTCGAAAGCAACGCTGACGCGGATCGCCCGCCCGCATCTGGTGGCCCTGCGCGATGAGCTCGACGAATCGGCATGGCTGGCCGAACGGCGGCCTACCGGTGTGTATTTCGTCGACGTGATCGAGGCGCATCATCCTTTGCGCCTGTTGCTCAAACTCGGCGATGTCTGTCCCATCCATGCCGGCGCGGCGGGCAAAGCCGTCGCCGCGTTTCTCGAGGAAGTGGAGATCGCCCGGCTGGCGGCAGTGCTGGGGTTCCCGAAGTTCACCGGCAAGACGATCGGAAGCCTGGAGGCTCTGCTCGCACACTTGGCCGGCGTCCGCCGACGCGGTTACGCGGTCAACGACGAGGAGACGGTGGAAGGCGGCATCGCTCTCGGCGCCCCGCTATTCGACGCGGCAGGAGAGGTGATTGGGGCGATCAGCGTCACTGCGCCCACCACCCGATGGAAGTCTGGAAAACTCGAGCTCACCGGAAGGCACATCCGCGAGATCGCCGGGCGGATCTCTACCGACTTGCGCAGTGTCGCTTACCGATACCGGTGGCCGGCTCCCATTGACAATCCGGACGGCGCCGGGATTCGATAGATGGATGCCGGTGACTCGCCGTTCCCTCTTGCTCGCTGCCGCCGGCCTGGCGTGCCGGAAGAGTCCCGAGGCTGACTTTACCTCGGTCCCCGGGGTGGTCGTCGCCCATTCGCCCCAGTCCTCGGGCCGCTATATCGGCTCGCCCTCTATCGCCGTCCTCGGCGGCGGAACCTACGTCGCCTCACATGACTTCTTCGGCCCGAAGGCGGGCCACAGGGAACTGGCCACCTCGCGCGTGTACCGTTCCGCTGACCGCGGAGAGAGCTGGAACCAGATCGCCGAGATCCGCGGGGCGTTCTGGTCGAGCCTTTTCTTCCATCGGGGCGCCCTGTACTTACTGGGAACGAACCGCGAGTATGGCGACGCCGTAATCCGGCGTTCCGATGACGGTGGCCTCACCTGGACAGAGCCCCGCGATCACGCCTCCGGCCTTCTGCTCACCGGCGCCGGCTACCACTGCGCCCCGGTGCCCGTCCTCGAGCACCAGGGCCGCCTCTGGCGTGGCATGGAGGACGGCGAGGGTCCGGGCGGCTGGGGCAGCCGCTTCCGCGCCTTCGTGCTGTCCACACCGGTGGATGCCGATCTGCTCGAGGCTTCCAACTGGCTCCCGACCAACCGCCTGGGCGGGAATCTCGAATGGCTCGGCGGGAAGTTCGGCGGCTGGCTCGAGGGCAACGCCGTGGCCGCGCCGGATGGCTCGGTGGTGGACATCCTGCGCGTCGATTATCGCCCCGAGGGCGGCAAGGCGGCGGTCATCTCCATCAGCGAGGACGGGAGGCAGGCCGAATTCGACCCGGAGACCGGCTTCATCGACTTTCCCGGCGGCTGCAAGAAGTTCACCATCCGTTACGATCCGGAGTCGCAGCTCTACTGGTCCCTCACCAACTGGGTGCCTCCGAAGCACCGCGGCCCGCGGCCGGACCGCGTCCGCAACACCGTCACTTTGATCGCCTCGCCGGACCTTCGCGCCTGGACCGTCCGCTCGATCCTCCTCTATCACCCCGATACCCAGCGCCACGGCTTCCAGTACCTGGACTGGCTCTTCGAGCGAGACGACATCGTCGCCGTCTCGCGCACCGCTTACGACGACGGCCTGGGCGGCGCCCACAACCAGCACGACGCCAACTTCATGACCTTCCACCGCTTCCGCGGCTTCCGGCGCCTCACGCTGCAGGATTCCGCCGTCGATCCCGGCGAACTCGGCGCCTGAATCGGCCCGGTGGGCCTGATTCTTTCGGGCTCCCGGGCCCAAGCCGGTACAATGGTAACTTCGAAGAAGTTTCGGGTGTCGCTCGTCCGCCGGTGCTCCGGTTGACCGGTCCCCGCCCTGGCACACCCGTCCCTGGCAGGAGGATTCCGGATGACGACGAAGGCGGTTTACGAACTGGAGGAACTGTTTCGCAAGTGGCCGAGCCTCTCCGAGGAAGAGCGATACGCCACCTTCCGGTCTCTGACGCGGGACCAGCGCGAAGACCTCTTTCTCGACCTCTCCTCCCACGACCAGGCCGAGCTCATCCTCGCGATGCCCGAGCACGAGCGCCGGACCTACCTCCGTATCCTGCCTCCGGACGACGCCGCCGACGTCATCCAGCACGCTCCTGAAGAGGAACGGGGCAAACTGCTCGACCTGCTGACCCCCGCCGCCCGACGCGAGGTCCGCGCCCTGCTCGCCTACGCCGAAGATGAGGCCGGTGGCGTGATGAGCCCCCGCTTCGCCCGCCTCCGGCCGGACATGACCGTAGACGAAGCCATCGCCTACCTCCGCTTGCAGGGCCGCCAGCTCGAAACGATTTACTACGCCTACGTCCTCGACCAGGAACAGCACCTGCTCGGCGTCGTCTCCTTCCGGGAGCTCTTCACCGCTCCCGGCGACGCCATGGTCGCCGACATCATGGAGAAGGACGTCATCGCCGTCCGCGAAGACACCGACCAGGAAGAGGTCGCCCGCCTGTTTTCCACCTACGACCTCGTCGCCATCCCCGTCATCGACGACGAAAAGCGCATCAAGGGCATCGTCACCGTGGACGACATCGTGGACGTCTTCCAGGAAGAGGCCAGCGAGGACATGCAGAAGATGGGCGGCATGCAGGCCCTCGAAGAGCCTTACCTGGAAACCGGCTTCTGGCAGATGCTGCGCAAACGCGCCGGCTGGCTTTCCCTCCTCTTCGTCGGTGAGATGCTGACGGCCACCGCCATGTCCCGCTATGAAGCCGAGATCGCCCAGGCCGTGGTCCTCGCGGTCTTCATTCCGCTGATCATCTCGAGCGGCGGCAATTCGGGCTCTCAGGCCAGCACTTTGGTGATTCGGGCGATGGCCTTGGGCGAGGTGCGGCTGCGGGATTGGTGGCGAGTCGCGTCCCGGGAGATCCTCAGCGGTCTGGGCCTTGGAGCGCTTCTGGCCGCCATCGGTTTCGCCCGCATCGTGTTGTGGCACGCTCTGGGCGGCTCTTACGGGCAGCACTTCCTGCTGATCGCCTCGGCGGTAGCGCTGAGCTTGATCGGCGTCGTGCTGTTCGGAACCCTCACCGGCTCGATGCTCCCCTTCGCGCTGCGCGGCCTCGGTCTCGACCCGGCCAGCGCTTCGGCTCCCTTGGTCGCCACTATGGTGGACGTCACCGGCCTGATCATCTACTTCAACGTGGCCGCCTTCATCCTGCGCGGCGCCTTGTTGTGACGCCCGCGGCCGGTCTTCTTGCCCCTCGTCAGGCTTCCTCCGGGCCGTGGCCGAGATCCACGCCCCTGGTCGTCACGTAATACTTGGCCAGCATGTTCGGGTTCTCCCATTCGGGGAACGGCTCGTGGCCCTGGAGGTAGGAGAAGAACTGCCGCGCCACCTGCGCGAAGTGCGCCTCGTGGCCTACCCGCAGGCGGTCCGGGATCACGACCTGGATCTCGCTGTTCCGGCGCTCGGCCGCGACCCCCGGATAGTCCGCCGACAGCTCCATCAGCCGCGACCGCACCGCCCGGAACACGTCGTCCAGATCCGGCCGGCTGTTCGGCGCCACATAGAGTTCCGGCCGGAAGCCCTCGGCCGCCGTCTGCCGAATCTCTACCCGGCTGCGCGTGCCCCGGTAGACTGCGAAATGGGTGTCGCCGGAGCCCGCCGGAGCTTCGTAGTTCCACAGCACGTCCAGCCGCACGTGGACGCCCTTGACCGAATAGCTCACCTGATTGTTGCAAAAGTATTCCAGCTTGCCGTTCGCCGCCGCGCCCTCGAGATACGGCGGGAACTCCGCCTCGCCGGTCACCCGGCGGAACTCCTCGAGCGTCAGCACGGTCGGCCAGCGCATCGCCCGGTGGATCTCGACGTCCTGCCGGTAGTCGATCTTCCTCTCCGGGAACAGCGTCCACTGCACCAGGTCCACCAGGTGCGTGCCCACGTCCGAAAGCCCCTCGCCCTGCTGCCGGATGTCGAAGAACCACGCCGGCCGCTTGAGCGGCGCTCCCGCCACCTCCTTCATGATGTGGTGCACGCTCTCCATCGCCACGCCCGGCTCGTCCACCGACCCGGTGATCACCTGCCCGAAGACCTCCGGCGTGTTCACCAGCTCCCGTTGGAGCATCGAGGTCACCTCGAACCGCTCGGTCATGATGTCGTAGGCGAACAGCCCATTCTCTTCGGCGTGCCGCAGCGACGCCTCGAGCGCCGGCAGGTCCTTGCTGGCGATGATCCACGGCTTGTCCGCCAGCACGTTCAGCCCGGCCGCCACCGCCCGCTGGATGTAGTGGATCTTGGCCCGGTTCCGTCCCGACAGCACCACCACGTTGCCCGGCCGCTCGGCCAGCATCCGGTCGAGAAACTCCGGCTCGGCGTGGACGTCGAGCATCCACGCCGTCGGGTTCTCCCGGCGGCTGTTGAACCGCGCGATCCGCTCCAGGTGGTCCACCAGGTCTTGGGATAGCGGAGCGTAGACCGACACCCGGGGCGAAATCTCGGGGTACATCTCTTTCTGCACGAGGGCCGCGTGGAAGTGGCCCGGATCGAGGGTGATCAAGCGTATCTCACTCATCGGCGTTGCCCACTATTGAACCACTTTGTTTCCGTTGCCCGGCAAAGCCGGCCCCGGGGACTCGCGGGCCGCCCACTCACCGCCCGAACCGCGGGTTCGGCTGCGGCATCTGCGCCCCAACTGCGGCCCGCCACCGCGCCAGACGGTCCCGCAGCCGGAGCGCCACGTCGCGGCGCACCTCGGCCAGATCCTTCTGTTCTCCCAGGTCGCGGCTCAGGTCGTAGAGTTCGATGTGGCCGTCCTCGAAGTATTCGAGCAGCTTCCAATTGCCGCTGCGGATCGCGCTCACCGGCGTCGTCGTGGCGTAGTAGTGCGGGTAGTGGAAGTAGAGCGCCTCGCGATGCAGCTTTGCCTCGGGATCCCGCAGCAGCCCGGCCAGGCTCACGCCTTCCACCTCCGCGTTGTGCTTCGGGTCTCCCTCCACCCCCGCGATCTCGAGCAGCGTCGGGTAGAAGTCGATCGTCGAGACCGGCTCCCGGCACACCCCGCCCGGCTTCGTCACCCCCGGCCACCGGACCATCAGCGGCACGCGGATGCCGCCTTCATAGAGCGACCCCTTCCCGGAGCGCAGCGGATAGTTGTCCGTCACCTGGCGGCCTTCGTAGCGGCCGATGTAGCCGCCGTTGTCCGAAGTGAAGAGGACCACCGTCTCGCCGGCGATGCCCCGCTCGTCCAGCTTGGCGAGCACCCGCCCCACGTTCTCGTCCAGGCTTTCTACCATGGCCGCGTAGACCGGGTTCCGGTGATGCAGCCCCGGCCGGAGCCGCGCCCGGTACTTCTCCACCGCCTCCCGCTTGGCTTCGATCGGCGTGTGCACCGTGTGGTAGCACAGGTTCAGGAAGAACGGCCTGCCGCCGGCCCGGTCGATGATCTTCAGGGCCTCGTCGGTCAGCCGGTCCGTCAGGTACTCGCCCGGCCGGCCCCAATCGAGGCCCGGGATGTAGCGTGGCTCGCCGCCGAAGTGCTTCGTTCCCCGGTAAGGGAAGAAGAATGTCTGCGGCGCGCCCCACAGCGAGCCCCCTACGTTGACGTCGTAGCCCTGGGTCTCCGGATAGTAGCCCGCTCCGCCCAGGTGCCATTTGCCCACGTGGGCCGTCAGGTAGCCGGCGGCCTTCAGCGCCTCGGCGATGGTCACCTCTTCGTGCGGCAGATCGCTGACGGCCGGAGCGTGGATCAGCTTCCTCTCCGGCGGCGGCCGCAGCGTCGCCTCGCGCCAGATCGTCAGGTGCAGCCGCGCCGGCGTCTTGCCCGTCTGGATCGAAGCGCGCGTCGGCGAACAGACCGGCGCCGCCGCGTAGGCGTCGGTGAAACGCACCGCCGAGGCGGCGAAGCGGTCGAGGTTCGGTGTCTCGTGCAGGTCCGCCCCGTAGACGCCCAGGTCCGCCCAGCCCAGATCGTCGGCCAGGATCAGGACGATGTTCGGTTTCTCCGTCCGCGCCGTGGCCGCCGCCAGATACAGGAATGTCAGGAAACAAGACGCGGCCTGCAACATATGCCCTCCCGTCGCTACTTCAGAAACCGGTCGAACCACTCCAGCGTCCGCGCCAGCATATCGGCCCGGTGCTTCGGCTCGCGGATGCCGTGGCCTTCCCGCGGATACCGCACCAGCACGCTCTCCACCCCCTGCCGCCGCACGGCCATGTACATTTCTTCGGCCTGGGTGATGTGGACGTCGTTGTCCGCCTCCCCGTGCAGGAACAGCACCGGCGTCTTCACCCCCTCGACGTGCGCCAGCGGCGACCACCGCCAGAGCTTCTCGAAGTTCTTTCCTTCCCACGGCGCACCGCCGAACTCGGCGTGGATCAGGTCCTGGTAGAGCGACGTGGCGTAGAAGCTGATCAGGTTCGAGAGGCTGGCGATCGAGACCGCCGCCCGGAAGCGGTCCGTCTGGGTGATGATCCAGTTCGTCATGAAGCCGCCGTAGCTTCCTCCGCGCACGCCCAGCCGCTCCGGGTCGATCTGGGGGTAGCGCTTCAAGACGTAGTCGATGCCCGCCATCAGGTCCTCGTAGTCGCCGCCGCCCCAGTTGTCGACGCAGCCGTCGGTAAACTTCTGCCCGTAACCGGTCGAGCCCCGCGGGTTCAAGGCGAGCACCGCGTAGCCGCGGGCGGCGAGCAACTGGAACGTCGCGTCGAACCGGTAGCCGTACATGCCGTGCGGGCCGCCGTGGACCGACAGGATCAGCGGCCACTTCTCGCCTTCATCGAGTCCCAGCGGCGGGTAGAGCCAGCCCTGGATCTCGGTCCCGTCGAAGCTCTTGTAGCGGATCGTTTCCGGTTGGGAAAGCCGGATGGGGTAGAAATCAAGCTGCTTCCGGGAGAAGTCGCTAAGCTTTTCCGGCTGGGAGGCTCCGGGCTTCCAGGCGTAGACCTCGGGCAAGTGGACCGGGTCGGAGCGGATGAAAGCGATCGTGCCGTCGCTCGCCACCGAAGCTCCGTGGATCCACGCTTTCTCGTCGATCACCGCCCGCGAGGCCCCCGAGGCGACCTCGGTCTCCCACAGCGTCACCTTCCCCTGGTCGTAGACGAGGTAGAGAACCGCCGAGGAGTCCGGCCGCCAGCCCACCAGCGTCGTGCGCCGGTCGAGTGCCGGGTTCAGCTCCCGCGCCTCGCCGCCCGCCGCCGGGATCACCCAGACGTGGCGGTCCTCGGCCACGCTGTCGATCGTCGTCACCGGCCGCGTCGTCGCCGTGTAGGCGATCCATTTGCCGTCGGGCGAGGCCATGGGCGTCATCTCGACGCCCGGTGTCCGGGTGAGCCGCCGCGTCTCCCCGGTGAAGGCGTTCACGGCGAACAGATCGTAGTTGTGGTTCGCGTCCGGGTCCGGCTCGCGGTTCGAGGCGTAGACGATCTCGTTGGTGCCCGGAATCCAGGAGATGGAATGGGAATCGAACTCCGGCGGAGTCAACGGTCTTGGCTTGGCGTCGGGCAGCGCTGCGACGACAAAGACCCGGCGGCGCCGGTTGTCGGTGAACTCCGTCCGCGTCTTGTACTGGATCCGCGTGATGACGAGCGGATCGGGCGGCTCGGGTTTGGGTTCCAGCGTTCCTACGAAGGCGATCCAGTCGCCCGACGGCGACCACTCGAGCCGCGAACCCTCTTGGGGCTGGAACGAGTTCGGTTCATCGAGCCGGCAGACGCGCCACGTGTCGTTGCCGGTATGGAGGAACAAGGCCGGCCCCTGCTTGTTCTCGCCGAGGAGGGCCAGGGAGTAACCGTCCGGCGAACAGCGCGCGGTCTCCACGGCGCTCACGCCACTTACAGTAAGGCCGCCGCAGGTGCCGCCGTCCCAGTGAGAGCTCCTTTCGTTCCTTTCCAGCGTTTTCCACGTGACCTTCCACGCTGCCCGCCCCCGAGGCCCCGCCAGCACCGCCTCGGCCCCTTGCAGTTCGACCGCCATGGGAACCGTCAAGGTGCGGGGCGGATTCTGCGCCCCGACAGCCGCCGCGAGAATCAGGAGAGAGATACACGCTCGCCGCATCACGGTAATGCCGTTAGTCTATCGCGGCGAATTCCGCGTTGCACCGGCGCCGCGTCCCGGCGATGGCTTTACGCCCGCCAGGGCCGTTTGCGGTTCAACCCGGCGGTGAGCACCTGGCAGCACAGGTTCACATCGTCCACGATCTGGAAGTCGTACATGCCCACGCAGATGAAGTCCGCCCCGTTCTCGAAGGCGTAGCGGAAGCCCTCGTGCGGCTTGATCGCCCCCGCTGCCAGGATCTTGTAGGCGATCCACGGCTCCTCGCGCTCGTTCATGTAGGCGATCGTTTCTTCGGGATCGTAGCACCAGACGTTGTCGTGCTCCTCGGGCGGCTGCACGGACCAGTAGTTGTGGTGGTGCAGCGTCTTCATCCAGAAGTCCGGCTTCAGGCCCGCCTCGACGCACTTGCGGATCGTCTCCAGCTTGTGCCCGCCGATGCCCGCCGGCAGCCGGTTGCGCCGGATCAGCTCCAGCGCCTTTGCCATCGTGTCGAAGTCGCCTTTCGCCGCCAGCCGGTCGGCAATGCCTCCGTGCACGTAGCAGGCCGCCGCCCCGTTGTCGATCGAGCGCTGCGTCCCTTCGAGCAGGTTCTTGCCGCCGCAGTCGGAGATGAACCGGATCTTGCCGCCCTGCCGCCAGTAGTCGTTGATCACGCCGCACAGGATCGGGTTGGTCAGGATGGCGTTGATGCCGCACTGCTCGGCCAGGTACAGCGTCTCGAAGATCTTCTCGCGGTGGTGGTAGGCCTTCACGAGCTTCGAGACGTAGATCAGGTCACGGGCGTGCGCCCAGCCGCCGATCAGATTCCCGCCGAGGATCATCCGGCTGAATTCGACGTCCTTGATCTTCGCTCTGGGGATCTCGCCTCGCAGGTCGCGCAGCGTGGAGAATTTGAACCGCTTCATCGTCGCCCCGCTCACCGCGTCGATCGAGGCCGCCCGGCTGAGTTGGATCTCCTCGAAGCTGCGCCAGCCATGCTTCTTGAGCGCCGCCAGCACGAACGCGCCGAGGAACGGCACGCCGGCCAGCGCCGCCACCAGCTCCCGCCGCGAAGCATGCTGCAGGTGCCGCGGGGCCAGCCGCCCGCCTCCCGCGCGGGCCGCGCCTTCATCCAACGCCCGCAGCTTGGGGATCAGCGCGTCGATCCCCCACCGCGCCGCCGGATACGCCGCCACCACCGCCAGCGCGAACAGCTCCACCAGGTTCTTGTTCACGATCAGATAGTGGCCTTCGGCGATCCCCGTTGCTCCGGGCGCAAACAGCGGCGGATAGGCCAGGTAGTACATCGCCAGCAGAACGATGCCCGCCAGCGCCGCCGGCCGGATCACCACGCCCAACATCAGCGCCAGGCCGATCCCGATCAGCCCCCAGATGTTCAACTGGTCGATCAGCTTGACGGCCGCCTCCGACGAGCCCAGCCATTGGAAGACTCCGCCCAGCAGGCCGTTGCTCGCCTTCAGGAAACCCGCCGACGTCCAGCCCGGGTCGAGCAGCTTCGCCAGCCCTTCATACAAGAAGTGCCAACCCACGACGATGCGCAGCAGCGCCAGCGGCAGTTGACGATAGGTGTTTTCTTGCGGCATGCGAGCGCCTCCAGTGAATCAGGTCTCTTTGTTATGCTATCTCCTCTCGGCGGCCTCCGATCGCCGATTTGTGATAAAGATCTGTTTGGGAGGCGCCCTTGACGAAACTCAATCGCAGAGAACTGATCGCCCTTGGACTCGGCTGGAGCGCCCTGGCGCGGGCGGCCGGCGCCGGAAGCATGCGCTTCGGCTTCGTGACGTATCTGTGGGGCAAGGACATGACCCTGCCCGAACTCATCAGCGCCTGCGAGAAGTCCGGCCTGCTCGGCGTCGAGCTCCGCACCCAGCACGCCCACGGCGTCGAGCCCACCCTGACCAAGGCCCAGCGCCGCGAGGTCCGCAAACGCTTCGAGGACAGCCCGGTCACCCTCGTCGGCTATGGCTCCAACGCCCAGTTCCACGAGAATGACCCCGAGAAGGTCAAGTACAACATCGAGCTGACCAAGAAGTACATCCACCTGATGCACGACTGCGGCGGTAGCGGCGTCAAGGTCAAGCCCAACGGTTTCGTCAAGGGCGTCCCCCATGAGAAGACCATCGAGCAGATCGGCAAGGCCCTGAACGTCGTCGGCGCGTACGGGGCCGATTACGGGCAGAAGATCCGCGTCGAGTGTCACGGCCGGGGTACCAGCGAGCTGCCCGTGATGAAAGCCATCATGGACGTCGCCGACCACCCCAACGTCTACGTCTGCTGGAACTCGAACGACGTGGACCTCGAGGGCAAGGGCCTCGAGTACAACTTCAACCTCGTCAAGGACCGTTTCGGCGACACGGTCCACGTCCGCGAGCTCGACCGCGGCGATTATCCTTACGACAAGCTCTTCCGGCTCTTCAAGGGCATCGGCTACCACGGCTGGTTCCTGCTGGAAGCCCGCACGAACCCGCCCGACAAAGTCGCCGCCATGATCGAGCAGCGCAAGGTCTTCGAGCGCCTCGTCGCCCAGGCCTGAGGCTCCGCGCCGCCCTTACAGCCGGCCCGGCTGGCGGATCCCCTTGCCCTCGATTCCCAGCCGTGAGTCGCCCAGATCCTGGCGTATCTTGTCGGCCAGCATCTTGATCTTCGCTACGATCTCCGGGTGCTCATCCTTGACGTCCTTCGTCTCGCCGGGGTCGTTCTCCAGGTCGAACAGGGCCAGGCCGATCTCGGCCGTCTCGTACTTCGCCGGGATGCCGCCCTTGCCGCCGGGCCGTCCGCCCAGCGTCCGGTACTTGTGCGGGAAGTGGAGCTTCCAGCGGCCCATGCGCACCGCCTCGAGGGCCCGGCCGCGGTAGAAGTAGTAGGCCTCCTGCGGGCTCTTCGCCCCCGGCTCGCCGATGACCAGCGGCCAGATGTCCTTGCCGTCGATCTTGTGATCCGGCAGCTTCGCCCCGATCAACTTCGCCACCGTCGGCAGGATGTCGATGGTCATCGCCGGTTCCCGGCACACCGTCCCCGCCGGGATCGTCCCCGGCCACCACATCAGCGTCGGCTCCCGTACGCCGCCGTCGAAGGTGGTGCCCTTGCCCTCCCGGAGCGGTTTCGCCGAACCGGCGTGGTCGCCGTAGCTGAGCCACGGACCGTTGTCGGAGGTGAAGATCACCCAGGTGTGCCTGGCCAGGTTGTTTCTTCGCAGGGCGTCCAGGATCTGCCCCACGGACCAATCGACCTCCATCACCACGTCGCCGAACAGTCCCCGCTTCGATTTCCCTTTGAACTTGTTGGAGACATGCAGCGGCACGTGCACCATGCTGTGCGGCACGTAGAGAAAGAACGGCCGCTCTTTGTTGCGCTCGATGAAATCCACCGCCCGCTCGGTGTAATTGGTCGTCAGCCGGGCCTGGTCCTCGTGGTCCACGTTCGGGTCGATGATGTCGTTGTTGTTCATCAGCGGCAGGGGCGGGAACCGGCCCGGCAGTTCCGGATGGAACGGCCACATGTCGTTCGAGTAGGGCAGGCCGTAATACTCGTCGAAGCCGTGCTGCAGCGGCAGGAACGGCAGGTGATGCCCCAGGTGCCACTTGCCGTAGATCGCCGTCGCGTAGCCCTTCTGCTTGCAGATCTCGGCCAGCGTCGTCTCTTGGGCGCTGATGCCGTGTGTGGCCCGGTCGTTCAGGGCTCCGAGGATGCCCACCCGCACGTTGTAGCAGCCCGTCAGCAGCCCGGCGCGGGAGGCCGAGCAGACCGGCTGGGTGACGTAGAAGTCGGTGAAACGCCGGCCCTCCTGCGCCATCCGGTCCAGGTTCGGCGTCGGATAGTCTGTCGCGCCGAAAGGCCCGATGTCGGCGTAGCCCATGTCGTCGATGAAGATGATCACGATGTTGGGCAATCGTTCGGCCGCGGCGGCAGCGGTGACCAGCCCGGCGAGAAGCAGCAGCGCAAGGAATCGTCGCATCATAACGGCATTGTTATATCACCACGCCCCCTCCGGCGGCCAGCTTCTGTGGTATACGATGCCCGCGCGTCAAGGAGGCCCCACCGCCCTGCCGCCTTGCGCCGCGCTCCTCGAAGCTTGCGTCTTCCGGCTGAAAGGAAGCCCCCGCCCGCGGCATTTCCTGCTAGGGGGAACGGGAATCGTGGTGCGGCCGGAGCCCCCGTTCCTCCCAACGCCGGAGCCCGGCGTTGCGGGGCCCTGATCCTCCCGCTCGTGACCGCGGCGTCCTTCACGTTCTCCGCTCCAGGATGGCCCGCCGGCCCGCTCTGAGGGGCGGATACCTCATGCTGCTGGGGCCGGAGTTCGAACCGCTGGATCTGGAGATCGACACGACGCCCGTCCACGGCAGTCCCCTTGCCCGGACCGACGCCCAGGGCAACCTCTACTTCGCCTACTTGAGCGAAATCCGCGGCGCCGAGCTGATCCGGGCGCGTTTGACGGCCCGGTAGCCGCGCCGGACCCGGCGGCCCGAAAACCGTGCCCGATCCCTCTCCGGCTCTTCCCCTCTCCGGCCGTTTGTGATATTCGATAACAGGAACCCGCAGGGTGGGCGCCATGGCCAAGAAGGGGAAACCGTGGATCGGGACCTCCGGATGGACCTACGGGGACTGGCGCGGCCGCTTCTACCCGGAGGAGCTGAAGCAGGAAGACTTCCTCTTGCACTATTCGGAGTTCTTCAACACCACGGAGGTCAACTACTCCTTCTACCACCTGCCGAAAATCACCACTTATGAGAAGTGGGCTTCCAAAGTCCCCGACGGTTTCGTCTTCGCCGTCAAGGCCAGCCAGACGATCACCCACCGCAAGCGGCTGGAAGGCGCCGAGGACCTCTGGCGCACCTTCATCGAGCACGCCCAGGCCTTGGGGCCCAAGCTCGGCCCCATCCTCATCCAGTTGCCGCCCTCGTTCCGCGCCGACCCGGACCGGCTGGCGCGCTTCCTCGACTCCGTCCCCGAGGCCCGCCGGCTCCGCCTGGCCCTGGAGTGCCGCCACGCCACCTGGTTCGACCCCCTCGCGCTCGACCGCCTCCGGCAGTTGGGCGTCGCCGCCGTCATCGCCCAGTCCGAGCGCTACCCCGAGGCCCCCCACGTGCCCACCGCCGACTTCGTCTACCTCCGCTTCCACGGCCCCGGCGCCCTGTTCGCCTCCCGCTACAGCCGCTCCGAGCTCGAGCCCTACGCTGCCGCTATAAAGAAATGGTTGGCCAAGGGCCTCGACGTCTACGCCTATTTCAATAACGACTTCCACGGCTTCGCCCTCGAAAACGCCCGCATGCTCCAGGAGATGGTGGGGGCCCGGGCGGCGCCCCGCCGGGCGGCCGCCCGCAAGAAGTAGTCTATCCGATTGGAAATCAATCGCTTCTGGAATCGCCGGCGGCCGCCGGAACCCGGATTTGACACGCCCGGCCGGCTGTGGCATCCTATTAGGAGTTTGGCGAGTTCTTACTCCGCCCCTGTGCTACCGTTCCTTCCCTGTCCGAGCTCTTGAGGCGCTTGGGCGACTGCTGAACTCGAAGGAAGGAACCCGGCCGGGGGCCGGCCCCGAGGTCCCGGGAGGCGCGACGAACTCTCGGGGCAAGGGCTAGTCCGGAACGAAGAACACGATCACCAACGACTCCGCTGGCATCGCCGTGCGGTGCTCAGCGTCCAAGGCGGCCTGAAGACCCTGGCAGGCGCCTGATTGCGGCGGCGCGGAACTGCTGCGCCCGCAATTCCTTGGAGATCGGGGAAACCGCCGATCCTGACGACGCCCTGGAACAGCGTCCGGGCGCGCCCGGTCGGCATGGTCACGAGTCAACGACCGGAGATCTGAGGAGAGATCACGTGCCAACGTTCAACCAGCTTGTACGCAAAGGGCGGAAGCGGCCCAAGTACAAGACGGCCAGCCCCGCACTGCAGGGTTGTCCGCAGCGGCGCGGCGTCTGCACCCGCGTGTACACCACCACGCCCAAGAAGCCGAACTCCGCGCTGCGGAAGGTGGCCCGCGTCCGCTTGACCAACGGGATCGAGGTCACTACCTACATCCCCGGCGTCGGGCACAACCTGCAGGAGCACTCCATCGTGCTCATCCGCGGCGGCCGTGTGAAGGACCTGCCCGGCGTCCGCTACCACGTGATCCGCGGCACGCTGGATGCCGCCGGCGTGGACGGCCGGAGACAGTCGCGCTCCAAGTACGGGGCCAAACGGCCTAAGAGCTGAGAGGATCGAGAGATTCTATGTCACGGAGAAGAAGAGCCGAGCCTCGCCGGATCCCTCCGGACCCGGTGTACAACTCGACGCTGGCCGAGAAGTTCATCAATTGCATGATGTGGGACGGCAAGAAGACCGTCTCCCGGCGGATCTTCTACACCGCCATGGACAAGATCCGCGAAACCGGCGGCGACGACCCGCTCAAGCTGTTCAAGAAGGCCGTCGAGAACTGCAAGCCGGTTCTCGAGGTCAAGACCCGGCGTGTCGGCGGCGCCAACTACCAGGTGCCCATCGAGGTGCCACCGAACCGCCGCCAGAGCCTGGCCATCCGCTGGCTCATCCAGAACGCCCGGAACCGCCCCGAGAAGGGAATGGCCCAGCGGCTCGCCAACGAGTTGCTCGACGCCGCCAACATGCGCGGCGGCGCCGTCAAGAAAAAGGAAGACGTGCACCGGATGGCCGAGGCCAACAAGGCCTTCGCCCACTACCGGTGGTAGGAGCGTAACGGCCCAGAGTTACGGATCTTATGCCGAGAACGACGCCCATCCACAAGATGCGGAACATCGGCATCGCGGCTCATATCGATGCCGGGAAGACGACCACGACCGAGCGCATTCTCTACTACACCGGTCGTACGTACAAGCTCGGCGAAGTGCATGAAGGCACGGCCGTGATGGATTGGATGGAGCAGGAGCAGGAGCGCGGCATCACCATCACTTCGGCGGCCACCACCTGCCAGTGGCGCGACACGGTGATCAACATCATCGACACGCCCGGCCACGTGGACTTCACCGCCGAGGTCGAGCGATCCATGCGCGTTCTCGACGGCGCCATCGCCATCTTCGACGCCGTCGCCGGCGTCCAGCCCCAGTCGGAGACGGTCTGGCGGCAGGCCGACAAATACCGCGTGCCCCGTATCTGCTTCATCAACAAGATGGACCGCGTCGGAGCCGACTATTTCCACGCCATCCGGACGATCGTCGAGCGGCTCAAGGCCCGTCCGGTGACTCTCCAGATCCCGATCGGCGCCGAAGAGAATTTCAAGGGTGTCGTCGATCTGGTCCGGATGAAAGCCAGAGTTTGGCGCGAGGAGACCCTCGGGGCGGCGTACGACGATATCGAGATCCCGGACGAGCTGCGCGGCCCAGCCGAGGAGTACCGCGAAAAACTCGTCGAAGCGGTCGCGGAGCACGACGAGGTTCTGTTCGAGAAGTTTGTCCATGGCGAGCCGATCAGTGAAGAGGAGCTGATCGCCGGCATCCGCAGCGCCACCTGTGAGCTGAAGATCGTCCCGGTGCTCTGCGGCTCGGCCTTCAAGAACAAAGGCGTACAGAATCTGCTCGACGCCGTCGTCGATTACCTCCCCTCGCCCGTGGACGTGCCCCCGATCCAGGGCACCTCGCTCGACGGCGAGGAGATCCTCGAGCGCCCCCCCGACGACAAGGCGCCCTTCGCCGCCCTCGTCTTCAAGATCATGACTGACCCCTATGTTGGCCAGCTTGCCTTCATCCGGGTCTACTCCGGACATCTGCTCAGCGGCGAGAGCGTGCTGAACGTCGCCAAAGGCCGTAAGGAGCGGATCGGCCGGCTGCTCAAGATGCACGCCAACAAGCGGGAAGAGATCAAGGAGGTTTACGCCGGCGATATCTGCGCCGTCGTGGGTCTGAAGACCGTCGCCACCGGCGATACGATCTGCGACGACAAGGCCCCGATCGTGCTCGAGTCCATCGAGTTCCCCGAGCCGGTCATCCAGCTCGCCATCGAGCCGAAGACCAAGGCCGACCAGGAGAAGCTGGGCAACGCCATCGCCAAGCTCGTCCAGGAGGATCCGACGCTGCGGGTCACCAACGACCCCGAGACCGGCCAGACGATCATCGCCGGCATGGGCGAACTCCACCTGGAGATCGTGGTGGACCGCATGCTGCGGGAGTTCAACGTCGGAGCCAACGTCGGCAGGCCCCAGGTGGCTTACCGCGAAACGATTAAGAAGCCCGTCCAGGCCGAGGGCCGCTTCGTCCGGCAGAGCGGCGGCCGTGGCCAGTACGGCCACGTCAAGCTCCGGCTGGAGCCCCTGCCCCCGGGCAGCGGCATCGAGTTCGCCAGCCAGGTCGTCGGCGGCGCCGTCCCCAAGGAGTTTGTCCCCGCGGTGCAGAAGGGCGTCGAGGAGGCCCTCGAAGGCGGCATTCTCGCCGGCTACCCGGTTTCCGACGTCAAGGTGATCCTTTTCGACGGCAGCTACCACGAGGTGGACTCCTCGGAGATGGCCTTCAAGATCGCCGCCTCCATGGCGGTCAAAGAAGGCGGCCGGCGGGCCCACCCGGTGCTGCTCGAACCGATCATGTCCGTCGAGGTCGTCGTCCCCGAGGAGTACATGGGCGACGTCATCAGCGACCTGAACGCCCGCCGCGGCCGGGTCGAGGGCATGGAGTTGCGTGGCGCCACCCAGATCATCAGGGCTTCGGTGCCGCTTTCGGAAATGTTCGGCTACGCCACCGAGTTGCGTTCCCGCACTCAGGGGCGAGGCAGTTTCACCATGCATTTCGGGCGCTACGAAGAGGTGCCCGCCAATCTTGCGGAGGAAATCATCAGCAAGGTTCAGGGCAAAGTTACTGCCCATTAAACGAGTTCATAGGAGAGTCCAATCATGGCCAAGGAGAAATTCGACCGGAGCAAGCCGCACATCAACATTGGGACGATCGGGCACATCGATCACGGCAAGACGACGCTGACGGCGGCGATCACGCAGACGTTGGCGAAGAAGAACC